>MAAC01018420.1_pt1 | contig 82748 bp, 102 predicted proteins | sample 1115981 | NCBI WGS metagenome assembly MAAC01 (sample SAMN04961126, study PRJNA320927) | seawater metagenome | isolation source: sample BD02T64 sea water enriched with oil for 64 days | place: USA:Gulf of Mexico | collected 2013-07-27
CGTCGGCTACGTCAGCGGCCTTGGCAGCTTTTTCTTCAGCGCGCGCAACGGCTTTTTTGCCCGGAGTACCCTTTTTCGGGTTGCTGCGGTCTGCCTTTTCGCGAACGCCAGCTGCTTCCAGCATGCGTGCGACACGGTCGGTGGGCTGAGCGCCCTGGCCGATCCAGTACTGAATACGCTCAACGTCCATTTTCACGCGCTCTTCGCTGTCTTTCGGCAGCAGTGGGTTGTATGTGCCCAGCTTTTCGATGAAGCGACCATCGCGAGGCATGCGGCTGTCAGCAGCAACGACGCGATAGAAGGGGCGCTTTTTGGAACCGCCGCGGGCGAGACGAATTTTCATAGCCATGAGAGTTTCTCCTTATAAGTGGCTGGTCGATGGGCGGGCCCACCGGCTTTCTTGGTTGTTTTGGTGCGGTGCGTGCAAGCACACACCCTACGTTGGTTATTGCGTGAACTTCTTGTGGTGATGGATCACCTCGGTGATGATGAAGTTCAGGAAATTCTTGGCGAAGTCGGGGTCGAGATCGGCCTCACGGGCCAGATCTTCGAGACGGGCAATCTGTTTGGCCTCGCGCGCCGGGTCGGAGGGCGGCAAGTCATGTTCGGCCTTGAGCTTACCAACGGCCTGAGTGTGCTTGAACCGCTCGCCCAGAGTATAAACGAGGATCGCATCCAGACGGTCGATGCTCTCGCGGTGCCCTTTCAGGATCTCCGCGGCGCGTGTCACGTTGTCAGTCAATGGCCCATCCTTTTGGTTTGAACAGCGGGTCGGCGTAGTGGCTGATTTCCATCTCGATGCCATGCGCGATTTGGCTGCCCGCAAGCGCATCAGCTGTGGGATGGCGGTAAACCGCGTCGTTGCCGTCAATGGTCTTGGCGTCTTTATCCTTGGTCGCCCCAAGACGTTCCGCCAGGCGGATCGAGTCGAGGTTTTTGGGATCGATATAGCTGACCGCGCCGTCCCAGCCTTGCTGGCTGTAGAAGTAATTACGCGCGGCATGGGTTGCTTCCAGCGCGTAGCCACGTCCAGCCGCATCAGGCCAGATGATCCAAGCGATTTCCTTTTCCGGCCAACCCGCAGGCATCCAGCCACCGGCCATGCCGTAAGTTTCGTCGGTCACCCGGTCGTGGATCATCCACATGCCAAAGCCGTGGATCTGCCAGTGGCCGATTTCGGCGGCGTAGAGCATCCAGGTTTCATAGGTGTTCAGCGGGCCGCCCATGAAGCGGGCACGGTACGAGCTGAAGGTTGCCTTGAAATTCGGGTAATCCTCGGCCTCGGGGCCGCGCAGGACCAGACGTGCAGTTTCGATTGTGGGGATGTTTTGCAGGCTCATGCGTAGGCCTCCAGTCCACCAGCAGACAGATCTTCGGGCGAGGGGTGACGCCACACTTCCAGCGTTCCATGGCGCTCGTGCTCGAACAGGCCTTCATAAGTGGCGCCCATACGCTTGGCGACACTGCGCGAGCCGTCGTTGGCAGGCGCAACAAGGCTGATGGTGGTGGTCCAGCCTAGAGTGTCATAGGCATATTCGCGCGCGGCCAGTGCAGCCTCGGTTGCATAACCCTTGCCCTCGAACCCGTTCATCAGGTCCCAGCCCAGCTCGGCCTCGGGCCAGCCTTCAGGGTTCCAGAGACCAATGATCCCGGCCAGTTTTCCGGTCGCGGTTTCTTCCACAGCCCAGCGGCCATAGCCGCGCAACGGCCAGTGGCCCAGCTCGGTTGCCAGCATGCGCCAGCTTTGCTCGGCCGTGGCCGGGCCGCCCACAAATTTCGACCGCTCAGACGCAAAGAACGCTGCGAAGTCCGGGAAATCACCGGCTTCGGGCGCACGCAGCGTCAGGCGTGGGGTCGATATTGTGGGGATCTGCATCAGGCCAGATCCTCGAGCGTTTCAATGGGGGCAGCGTCCAGCACCGGACGGGTAAAGCTGCGGTCATAGCGGCGAATGCAACCTGTGCGCTGCGCAAAAGCAAAGGCTTTTTGGCAGTCAGCATCATCCATCGAGGCAATACGATAGGCCTCGTAGGTGGCTAGCGACGGGAATGAGAACATCGCATAAGCGATATCGTTGGCGCCCTCATGAGGCAGCCAGTAGCCGTGATGGGTGCCACCGAAACGATTGACCAACCCAATCCAAACCCGGCCGTACGCTTCAAAAGCGTCGACCTGATTGGGGTCAATTTCATATGTCAGCGTGCAGGTGATCATTTCTTTTTACCAAACCCGCTCAGGCCCGGGGGCAGGCCCATGCCGCCGCCCAGACCGGGCAGCTTGCCGCCCATCTGCTTGGCAGCTGCTTCCAAAGCGGCCTGATCCATGCCACCCATGTCGCCAGCGCCGGGCATGCCGCCGCCTTTGCCCATCATGCCCTTCATGGCTTGCTTGAGCATGCCACCTTTGCCCATTTTGCCCATCTTCTTCATCATGTCGCCCATCTGGCGGTGCATCTTCAGAAGTTTGTTCAGGTCCGCGACCTCCATGCCAGCACCCTTGGCGATCCGCTTTTTACGGTTGGCCTGCAGCAGCTTGGGGTTGGCGCGTTCTTTCTTGGTCATCGACTGGATCAGTGCGATCTGGCGTTTCAGAGCTTTGTCGTCAAAGCCGGATTCCTGCACCTGCTTGGCCATTTTGCCCATGCCGGGCATCATCGACATCATGCCTTCCATGCCGCCCATCTGTTGCATCTGTTCCAGTTGGGTGCGCAGGTCGTTCATGTTGAACTGACCCTTCATCATGCGCTTCATCATGCGCTCGGCCTGTTCGGCCTCGATGGTTTCCTGGGCCTTTTCAACCAGCGCTACGATGTCGCCCATGCCAAGGATACGGCCGGCGATACGCTCGGGCTCGAATGTCTCCAGCGCGTCGAGCTTTTCGCCCATGCCGACAAAGCGGATTGGCTTGCCGGTGACAGCGCGCATCGACAGGGCAGCACCGCCGCGACCATCGCCGTCCATCCGGGTCAGCACGACGCCGGTGACGCCGATCTTGTCGTCAAATTCCTGTGCAACCTCGACGGCGACCTGACCGGTGAGACCATCCACCACCAGCAGCGTTTCGCGCGGGGTGACGGCGTTGCGGACGTCTTCGACTTCCTGCATCAGGATTTCGTCGATGTGCAGACGGCCGGCAGTGTCGAGGATGTAGACATCATAGCCGCCCAACAACGCCTGCTGTTTGGCGCGTTTGGCGATATCGACCGGCTTCTGACCAGCCACGATGGGCAGGGTGTCAACGTCAAGCTGCTTACCCAGAACCGCCAACTGCTCCATCGCTGCCGGGCGATAGACGTCAAGCGAGGCCATCAGCACTCGCTTGCCCTCACGTTCCTTCAAACGTTTGGCCAGCTTACCAGAGGTGGTGGTCTTACCCGAGCCCTGCAGACCAACCATCAGGATGGGGGCAGGTGGGTTGTCGATTTTCAGCGCACCGGGATCGCCGTCGCCTTGCAGAGTCGAGATCAGCGCGTCGTGCACAATCTTGACGACCTGCTGGCCCGGAGTGACCGATTTGGTGACGGCCTGGCCGGTGGCCTGATCTTGGACCTTTTTGATGAATTCACGCGCAACCGGCAGCGAGACATCGGCCTCTAGCAGGGCAACACGGACTTCGCGCAGGGCGGTTTTGACGTCTTCGTCGCTTAGCGCGCCCTGTTTGGTCAGCCGGTCAAAGACACCGGATAGGCGTTCGGATAGATTTTCAAACATGCCTCTCAGCCTCCTTTGCCGTTACTGTCTTGGCCTGCCCTATGTGGGGAGAGCCGGGTCCATACACAATTGCCCCCACGGGCGTAACACGCTGGTGGGGGGCGATCCCTGGCTCATGCAGGGACCGGAAGATTACAGTTCTCCCGGATGTTGGGGGAGGCGTTACGCCTGATCCGGGGCGGAGTCAAGCGGGGCGGTCTGATGCCACTTGTTTATGGCGTTGACCAGCCGGGCCGGGCCGCCGGTGCTGGTATAGCTGGTGACCATGGGATGCAGGGTGCCGCCAATGTCGAGACTGGGGCGGTACATGGTCGAGGCGTTGCCGTTGTTTGCCGACGAGATCGCCGTTTCCAGCACCGCCTTGCGCAACTGGGGCAGCGGGTAGGTGTCCTGAGTATAGGCGTAGACTGAGCGGGTGCGGATAGAGATCAGGTTGCTGTCCCGATCAAAGATCACCTGGACACGACGGACAAAGGCAACAAAACAGGCCGCGCCAATTCCGCCGCCAAAGAGCGCAAACAAGAAGCCGGGCAGGGGTTCCTCGGTTGCGACCATCAGGCCGGCGCCGACAAACAGCACGATGAAGGCCGCCAGCGCGCAGCCGATCAGCCACGGCTTGTTGGCGAGGATCAGTTGCTGGGGTGTGTTGCGGGCGACTTTCATGATGCGGGGTTAGGATAACCGTTCCTGTGTTGAGTTCATACTGCTCATTCGGTGTGACTAATCATGATTCGCCCGTCAAATCTTCTGCGAGCATGAGAGCGTTGCCGTCAGGATCATAAAAAGTTGCTGTTTTGACCATACCTTCGACTACATCAGTTTCTCCGCCAAATTTAACTTTGGCTAGCTCCAATTTCTGCCTCGCGGAGGCCAAATCAGTAGTCCCAAAAACGGGTACGCAGTTGCCCGGTGCGGGCTTGGTATGCTCACCAAGGCCGATTGTTACTCCGGGTGTATTCGTCTGAAGTTCTGACCATCCTGCGTCGTCTGCATGGTAGATGGTCTCAAACCCCAGCATACTGCCGTACCATTTGGCACTTACGTGACGATCCTTGACGGACAGAGAAATGGTTATGGTTTCATTGAGCGAAATAAGAGACATAGTCTTTCCTTTTGTACAAAAATATATTAACTATACTTTATGTACATTGAGTCCTTTGTCAACATCACCTCAAGAGCTTGGGCGTTACCCATACTATCAAACCTGCACGCAGGTATCGCCGGACGACAGGCACCTTTGTTGGTGGCAACTGGCGCGAGTCGGACGGCTTTCGCACAAAGCATGGATCATCTGATCACGATGGGGTTGATAGAACGAAACCCCGGTTACGGTCATCCACTGCGTCCAGAGTTCCGGCTCACACCGCTCGGAATTACTGCCGCTGCAATTGCCAGCAAAATTCAAAATGTTTCCGCTGATGAAGATCAAAAATTGCTCCGTCGGTCATGGACATTACCGGTGCTGTCGTCGCTTCACTCACCAAGTCACTTCAATGATATCAAGCGAAAATTGCCGACAATTACAGATCGAGCTTTATCGCAGTCATTGAAAACTCTGGAAGTCAGAAGCTGGGTTTGCCGTAGCGTTGATGAAGCTGCTCGCCCGCCTAGATCAATCTACGAGGCTGTAAATACTGGCGAAGTGATCAGTAAAGTAACGGCACCTGAAATTAGCTTTGTTTAGCAAAACCGGACGTTCGTTTAGAAGTGGCGAATGGCGGGAACGTACCCACAGTTGGTATTCACGACTTGGACGGAGAAAGTAGAAATGGGTCGCTGCCAAGCAGCTTTCATAACGCGCGGAACAAGGCCGCAGGCCGCCGCGCGATCGCCTGTCCGTTCCGGCGGGCTGGTGATTTGGTGAGTGTAGCGCCTCAAATTGATCTTGTACGGACGTTGCCGGCATAAAGTGGCCGACAATAGGGTTGGATCGCCATCCCACGGGCAGGCGATCGCGCGGCATAGTGGCCAGGCGGGAATTGCCACTTGACGGAATCGCACCCTTGGCAAAGACTTGTGGATGTACCGTTTCTGTCTGGGCGCTCGAAGCTGAGGGTTGTCAGGCTAGTTAACGGACTGAGGCAGAGCTCATATTCAGACAGTCAACGCGGCTGATACAGTCCGCGCTTTCCATTCGTGCAGCCTATTTGGACGCCGTGGAGGGATGGCAGTATGAGAGTATTTACAATTTTGGGGCCGTCGCAGTCGGGTAAATCGACACTTGCGGCAGCTATGGCCGCGCTGGAGGGCGCGGCCGGCAAGCGCCGCGAGGTGGCGCATGTGGCGGCTTTGCAGCCGTTTCAGTTTATGAACGAAGACTGGGCCGCGATTGATATCGCCGGTGGCCCGGAAAATCTGGCGCAGGCGGGGCCTGCCTTGGCGGCCAGCGATGCGGCGGTGCTGGTGGTCCCGGCAGATGCCGAGGCGGCGGTGCTGAGCGCACCGTATATCAGGCTGATCGAGGAGGCGGGCATCCCCGCCTTTCTTTTTGTCAATCGGATGGATGTTGCGCCGCACAGGGTGGCGCGGATCGTCGAATCTTTGCAAACCTATTGCCGCCATAATCTGGTGCTGCGGCAGGTACCAATGCGTCAGGGCGGCGAGGTTGTGGGGTCAGTTGACCTGATCTCGGAACGGGCCTGGAAATACAACGAGGGCAGGCCCTCGGCCTTAGTCAAACTGCCCGGCGACATGATGAGCCGTGAACAAGAGGCGCGCGGCGAGATGCTAGAGGCGCTGGCGGATTATGATGATCATCTGATGGAAGAATTGATCGAAGATCATCAGGTTCTGACGGCGGAGGTTTATGATGTTGCCACCAAGGTGTTGCAGCATAACGACCTGCTGCCGGTTTTGTTGGGCTCGGCCAGTCATTGCAACGGTGTCATGCGGTTGATGAAGTCGCTGCGGCATGAGGCACCGGATGTCGGGGTGACGTTGGAGAGATTGTCAGCCAAGTCGAAAAAGGGTGGCGACGTGGTTGCAGTTGGCTGTCTGGCCGATCTGGTCAAGCATCTGGGTAAGACGGTGACAGTGCGGGCAATGGATGGTTCGATGGGCAATGGTGCTTCTGTGGGTGGCGCAGCTTTGGGCTCGTTGACTGGATTCGGGGCCAATTCCAACGGGTCGGGATTGGTTTCGGGGGATCTGGGGCAGGCGGTGAAATCACCTCATCTGAATATGGGCTATGCCTATCTGCGCGATGGCAGTGCTAAGTTACCGAATTGGGCGCAGCCGCATCCGTCAACCTTTCGTCGGGTGGTGACGCCAGTGCGGGACCGCGATGATGTGCGGCTATCGGTGGCGCTGGAACGGCTGGGTGAGATTGACCCGGCGCTGGTGGTCGAGCAACACGCGCAGACCGGTCTTACTGTGCTGAACGTGCAGGGACCGCTGCACATGCGCCGAGTGTTGGCAGTGTTGCGACAGGGATTTGGCATCGAGGTCGAAGAGGCGCAGGTGCCGCCGTCGCTGCGGGAAACGATCACGCGGTCGGTCGAAGTCCAACATCGTCACCGCAAGCAATCCGGCGGGTCTGGACAGTTTGCAGACATCAAGATCGAGCTGCGCCCCGAGCCGCGCGGCAGTGGTTTTCGATTCGAGGAGCACATCAAGGGCGGTGCGGTGCCCAAGAACTATATCCCCTCGGTCGAGGCGGGCGCCCGCGATGCGTTGATGGAGGGGCTGAACGGTCACCCAGTGGATGATCTCTGTGTGATCCTGAAAGACGGCAAACACCACTCGGTGGACAGTTCGGACTTTGCCTTTCGCACGGCGGGCAAGAATGCAGTGCGCGAAGCGCTGCGCGAGGCCGGGCCTGTGCTGCTGCAGCCGATCATGCGGGTGCATATTCATGTGCCGACCGTCTTCACTGGCGGGCTGGTGCCGGTGATTAGTGGTATGAAGGGGCAGATCCTGGGGTTTGAAAACAACCCGGATGCGGCTGGCTGGGATGTGTTTGAGACGCTGTTGCCAATGGCGGTGCAGGACGACCTGTGCAGTTCACTGGCCAGTGTGTCGCGCGGGACTGGTTGGTTTAGTGCCGACTTCGATCATTATCAAGAAGCGAAGCGGGCGGATTTCGCCGACGCCTGAGACGCGCCGATAAGTGTATCCATGTCAGTGCCCGACAATGATGGTCGGGCGCTGATCATATCTGCCTCTTGCAATTCACCGTCATTCAGCGTGATCTGCGCCGACCTAATAGCAAGACGACGGACTGACCGCTTATGGACAACTCACCTTTGGATCTGGACAGCATGCCTGTTTCGTCGGATGCGCTGCTGGCGCAGCTGGACGGCTGGGGGCTGGGCTATGTGCTGCATGAACATGTGGCGCTGCGCACGGTCGAAGAGGCCAAGCAGGTTGAGGGCGTCATTGAGGTGCCGGGTGAAAATGCGTTGCGGGTCAAGAACCTTTACTTACGCGACAAGAAGAAGCGCAATTATCTGGTGACGTTGGAACAGGATCGCAAGATCGACCTCAAAGAGCTGGGGGCTGAACTGGGCGTGGGTAAACTGTCGTTTGGCTCACCTGACCGGCTGATGCAGCATCTTGGCATTTTCCCCGGCGCGGTGACGCCGCTGGCGATGATCAATGGGGTGCAGAACGAGGTGCAGTTCTTTATGGACGGCGCCGCGCAACAAGCAGATGTGATCTATATGCATCCGCTTATAAACACCCGGACTGTAGGGCTGAAGCGTGCCGATTTGCTGGCTTTTTTTGAACGCATAAGCTGTGCGGTCACCTGGGTCTGACGCAGCATTTTTGCCCGTCAAAGCGTTTGCCGTGACGGTTGAGATCCATTTGTGATGCTGTCTGGCTGTTTCAATTGCCAATTTGATTACTAGTGGCGACGTCGCCAAGGCGAAGATGGCCGGGGATTTTATCCCCCGTGCGTAGATGCATCCCAATAGCGCCCCCGGTACAACGGAGGCCCTGTTTCAGTGCCAGGAGTGTCAGGCCCGGCGGTAATCGCGATTGGGCGACACTCTGACAGGTAATCGGAAACTCTGGGTAAAGTGCGCGCGCGGTGCCTTGGCAACGGGTCTGACTCAAGCAGGTTTTCCGTCGCTCAGTGCCAACTTAAGCGCCGCCGCCACATGTGCGGCTGATGGATTGACGAACAAAAAGCCCTCGGCCTGGAAACTGACGTCGTCCAGGTGATCGGGAAAGGCGAGGGGCAGTTCTGTGCAGGCCAGCAGAATGGCGGTGTCGGGGGCGGCATGGCGTCGGCAGAAGGTTAGAAACCGCTCGCGGGCGTGGTCTGAACCTCCGGAATAGAAATCCTCGTCTATCATCGCCTGCATTTCGGCGATCTCAGAGGTCGCCAGTTGGTTGTTTGCCGCAACGCCTTGGCTGGCCAGAGCCTCGGCGTAATTGCTGGCCTGCATGGTGACGGTTGTGCCCAGCACCAGGGCTGCGGTTGCACCAGTGGCGGCTGTGGCCTTGGCGGCCTCGTCCAGGATGTTGATGATCGGGATTGTCACACCCTGACGGATGGAATGCAGGCGGGTGTGCGGCGTGTTGCTGGCCATCAGGGCAAAGTCACAGCCTGCTGACTCGAGTGTTAGCATGGCATCGCGGAATACCGCGTCGAAGGCGGCCCAGCTGGCCTCGTCGCCGGGCGTGCCGCGCAGGCTGCGGGTGTGGGATTGAGTGACGGATTCGATGGTCATTGGTGGAACCGGCAGCGGAGATACTGCGCCTTGGGCGGCAAAGAAGGCACCGGATCCTTTGGCGATTGCGCGGTAATAGTCCACGGTTGAGGCCCAGCCGACGCCGCCAAGAATGCCAATTTTCTTCATCGAGTGACCTCTGCCTGCAGGTGTAGAGCCGCAAGGGTGGGGCATGGGAGGATCTGGTGCAAGAGGGAGATTGCCGCCGACTTTGGATAGGTCGGCGGCGGTGTAGGTTTAGGCGGCCAGAGCCTCGATCGCGCTGTTGGCGCGTGCCATTGCGGCGTCAGCATCAGCCATCAAAGCGTCGGCAGCGACAAACTGCACATCCGTGATGCCAAAGAAGCCAAGCATATGGCGCAGATAGTCGGTGGCAAAATCGATGTCTGATCCTACTTGGGTGCCACCCGAAGCTACAGCGATGATGGCGCGCTTGCCCTTGAGCAGGCCTTCGGGGCCGGTTTCTGAATAGGCAAAAGTCCGGCCAACCCGGGCCATCAGATCAATCCAGGCCTTGAGACTGGCGGGAACTGCGAAGTTGTAGATCGGTACGCCAATCACCAGGGTGTCTGCGGCGATTGCCTCGTCTACCAGTTGGTCGGACAGGGCCAGCAAATCGCGCTGCACCGCGTCGCGGTCATCGGCTGGGGTGAAGTTGGCACCGATCCAGTCTTCGGTGAGCTGCGGTAGGGCGCTGGTCAGGTCACGGCGGATCACCGTGTCGGCGTTCAGGCGCGCGACGATTTTCGCGGTGAGATCGCGGGAGGTGGAACCATTGGTGCGGGCGGAGGCGTCAATGTGGAGAACGGTCTGGGTCATTTCTACGGATCCTGTGTTTGCGTTACTGGAGTAATACTTGGGTCCTTGCAATTTTGAACGCAATCGCCGACAACTCACATCAACTGTGCAAAAATGCGCAGATCGGCGCGACAATCCGGGAGTGACACATGGAGAACTGGGACGAGGTTCGAACCGCTTATCAGGTGGCACGCATGGGTACCGTCAGCGGAGCCGCCGAGGTGCTGGGCGTGCACCATGCCACCGTGATCCGGCATATTGATGCCATCGAGGCGCGGTTGGGTGTAAAATTATTCCAACGCCATGCCCGGGGTTATACCGCCACCGAAGCTGGCGCTGACTTGCTGCGTGTGGCGCAGGCCACGGATGACCAGTTCAGCCAGCTGGTTGGGCGGCTCAAGGGGCAGGGCGACGACGTGTCGGGAGAGCTGGTGGTGACATCACTGGCCAGTCTGGCCCCTATGCTGGTTCCTGTGCTGACCGAATTTCAGGACCTTCATCCCGGATTGATCTTGCGCTATCTGACGGGAGACCGGTTGTTCCGCTTGGAATACGGAGAGGCGCATGTCGCCATCCGTGCCGGATCAGCACCGGATCAGCCTGATAATGTGGTGCAGCCCTTCTTGCCGCAGAAAATCGGCCTGTATGCCAGCCAGAGTTACGTGGATCAGCATGGGCCTTTGAAGGGGCCAGAGGATTTCGGCAATCATCGGTTTGTCAGCACCGATGATGAACACAGCAGGGCGCCATTCTATCGCTGGCTGAAGAACCTTGTCCCTGCTGACGCCATTACGTTCCGGTGTAGCAATAATATCAGCATGCAAGAAGCTGTTCAGGCTGGTGCCGGGATTGGCTTTATTTCAGTCTGGGAGGCCAACCGCTCTGGAAATTTGGTGCAGATGATGGAGCCGCAGCCCGAGTGGGAGGGCCGTTTGTGGCTGGTGACCCATGTGGACTTGCACCGCACAACCAAAGTGCAAACCTTTTTGACCTTCCTGAAAGAGCGCGCCAAGGAATGGTGTAAATGAGCAATGCGATGCGCGGGCATCTGGCGATGTTGGCGTTTTCGGCACTGGTGGCGGGATCGTTTTCACTAGGCTCATTGATCGCCAATCAGATTACGCCAATGGCACTGAACGCGGCCCGTTTTGTCATTGCGGCAGTGGTCATCGGCACGGTTGCCATGGCCACCCACGGATTGCGCCCACAGCAGTTCCGCGCGCCGTGGCGATTTGTGCTGTTGGGCGGACTGTTCGCGGGCTATTTTGTACTGATGTTCTATGGGCTGAAGACTGCCGCGCCGGTCAGCGCCGCCGCGGTGTTTACCCTGACCCCGGTGCTCAGCGCTATTGCGGGTTGGTTTCTACTTCGTCAGGTCACCACGCCGCGTATGGCGCTGGCGCTGGCCATCGGCGGAGCCGGAGCTCTGTGGGTGATTTTTGGTGCCGATTGGGCGACGCTCAAGGCATTTCAGTTCGGCCCGGGTGAGAGCATCTATTTCTGGGGTTGCGTGGCACATGCCGTCTATACCCCGCTGGTGCGCAAGCTGAATCGTGGCGAGCCGGCGGTGGTCTTTACTTTTGGTATGTTAGTGGCAGGAACGGCAATCCTGTTGGTGTTTGGCTGGGCTGACATTCGCGCCACCAACTGGCTGCAATTGCCGGTGATTGTCTGGATCGGGCTTGGCTACCTGGCCATTTTTGCCAGCGCCACCACTTTTGTGCTTTTGCAGTTTGCCGCGTTGCACCTGCCCTCGGCCAAGGTGATGGCCTATACCTATCTGACACCAAGCTGGGTGATCATCTGGGAGATCGCCTTGGGTCGTCCGGTTCCAGCAGGACTGATGCTGGTGGGTATTGGCCTGACGGTGATCGCTTTGCTGATGCTGCTGAAAGATGATGCCAAGCCGGTGCGGGTCACAGGGTGACGAGGACGGGCTAATCCGGACTTTTTGAAAAGTCCGCTTCGGAAAATTCGAATTTTCCGGGTCACGCGGCCACTGTGGTGGTTAGTCGACCTTGGTATCACTCAGCTCAGAGGCCAGGAACCGTTCAAACGCGTCGAGGTGAATCGGCTCAAACTGCCCAAACCCCTGCATCCACACCGAGGTGCTGCGCATGGCGTCGGGCTGCAATTTGCACCATTTCACCCGACCTCGTTTTTCCTGCGCAATCAGCCCGGCCCGGCTGAGGATCATCAGGTGTTTGGAGATCGCCGCTAGCGAAATTTCAAAGGGTTCGGCCACGTCAGTCACCGCCATGTCGTCTTCCAACAACATGGTCAGGATCGCCCTGCGGGTGGGATCAGCCAATGCGGCAAAGACGGTATCAAGGGGATCGCTCATACGGATACCTCTAAACCGCAAGTTCTGGATCGACAATCCCGATGGCGGATGCTCAAAGGGCATGTTCCAGCAGGAGGCGGGTGAAATGGCACTGAAGTATTGGGCAGTTATCTTTGTGCTGGGCATTGGCTGGGGCATGTCGTTCATGTTCAACGCCATTTTGCTGCGTGAGTTGGGGCCATTGTCGGTGTCCATGGGGCGGGTCGGCCTAGGTGCGCTGGGCTGCTGGATATATGTGCTGGCTTCTCGCAAACCGGTGAAACTAACTGTGCGCCGCGCGGTGGTATTGCTTGGCTTTGGTGTGCTGAGCTACGCCGCGCCTTTTGCCTTCTACGCGCTGGGCCAGCAGCATATTGCGAGCGGCGTTGCAGGGATTATCAATGCCATCACCCCAGCATTCGCTGTTGTCGTTTCACATTTCTGGCCCGGCGGAGAACGCGCCACGATCCTCAAGTCACTTGGTGTGCTCTGCGGGATCGGCGGCATTGTGGTTCTGTCCCTTCCAGTCCTGCAATCAGGGCAGACATCGGAACTCTGGGCGGTGCTGCTGACACTCTGCGCGCCCATTTGTTACGCGTTCTCGGTCAATCTGGCACGTGCCTTTCGCGATATGGAAGCGGTGGTACTGGTTGCGCTGGCTCTGACAGGGGCGACGCTTGCGATCACTCCGCTGGCACTATGGGCCGAAGGCATTCCGGTGATCACACGGGGGGAAACCTGGGCGTCGCTGGCGGTGATCGGATTTATTCTGACCTCAGCGGCCTTCATCGTCTTTTACTGGGTGCTGCCGAAGGTTGGACCGACCAATATCACCATGGTCACATTTATCGCTCCGATTTCAGCGCTGATCCTTGGAGCCTGGGTTTTGGGGGAGCGGCTGCTGTTTGAACACTTGATCGGCATGGTGGCGATCATGATGGGCTTGCTGTTGATCGATGGTCGGATTGTGCGCGCGATGCGACCGGGAACGGCCAAAAAGCAAGATCAACTCATTGGTTGAATATGTGTTTCATCAGACTGGGCTGCCATCAAACACGGACCAGTCCTTTGTGCTGTGTTTCTTTTTGCAGAAAATACTCAATATAACAACGGCTTGATGGAAACGATGCGCTTGCAATTGAATAATTGACTCTGCGTCCCTAGGCCCTTAGCACCACCCTAAGAATTCGCGTGAGGATGACGCCGTGACAGATGACGATCAAAAGCAGCGCATGGCGCAGCTCGAGGATCGCCTCTCAGCGGCGCGTAAGGCACAAGCGCCCAAGCCGCGCGCGGATGAACACTACTCGATGGCCAATATGGCCTGGCGGATGGTGATAGAATTGGTAGCCGGTCTTGGGATCGGTTTTGGCATCGGATATGGGCTGGATCGCCTGTTCGGGACACTCCCGATCTTTATGGTGCTGTTTATAATGCTGGGTCTTGCGGCCGGGGTGAAGACGATGCTTCGCAGCGCGCAGGAAATCCAGGAAAAGACACTGGCCGACGAGGCCAAAAAAAATGCGAAAGACCGGGATCAACCCCCGGCGACAGGAGACACAGACTGATGGGCAAGATTTTCTTTTTCGCAATGGTGGCACTGGCTCTGTTATCCGGTCTGCTGTTTGCACCTGAGACTGCCGAGCTTGCCATTCACCCAATGGATCAGTTCATCGTACAGCCACTGTTCGGTCACGGTGAGATTTCCTGGTATACCCCAACAAATGTAACCCTGTGGCTGCTTCTGGCTGTTGCGGCGGTGTTTGCGTTGATGGTTCTGGGCTCGTCGCGCCGCGCTATCGTGCCATCGCGTGGTCAGTCGATCGCCGAGCTGGCCTATGGCTTTGTTTACAAAATGGTCGAAGACGTTGCCGGCAAAGACGGCGTCAAGTTCTTCCCTTATATCATGACCCTGTTCATGTTCATCGTGATGTCCAACGCTCTGGGCCTGTTGCCGATGAGCTTTGCAACCACGTCGCACATCGCAGTGACCGCAGTTCTGGCGATGTTGGTGTTCCTGACTGTGACCATTCTGGGCTTTGTCAAAAATGGCACTGCCTTTTTGGGTCTGTTCTGGGTCTCCAGCGCGCCAATGGCGCTGCGTCCAATCCTGGCCATCATCGAGCTGATCTCGTACTTTGTGCGCCCCGTGAGCCACTCCATTCGTTTGGGCGGCAACATCATGGCGGGCCACGCAGTTCTGAAAGTGTTCGCCGGTTTTGCTGGCGCGCTGGGTCTGTTCAGCATGCTGCCGATCTTTGCGATCACTGCAGTCTACGCCCTGGAGGTCCTGGTGGCCTTTATCCAGGCCTATGTCTTTACCATCCTGACTTGTGTGTACCTGAAGGATGCATTGCACCCGAGCCACTAAGGCAGGATCTAAAAGTTTACCGGCTGGGTCGTCAGACTCATCCAATCCTAATCAAATCATTCCATCGTAAGGAGAATACTCATGGAAGGTAATATCGCAGAAATGGGACAGTTCATCGGCGCAGGCCTGGCAGCAATTGGTTCCGGCGCAGCCGCAATCGGTGTTGGCCACGTAGCTGGTAACTTCCTGGCAGGCGCACTGCGCAACCCGTCAGCTGCTGCTGGCCAAACTGCTACTCTGTTCATCGGCATCGCCTTTGCAGAAGCCCTGGGCATTTTCTCGTTCCTGGTCGCTCTGCTGCTGATGTTTGCTGTCTAAGAACCTTCGGAACCTAAATCCTTACGGTCGGGCAGTGTGATCATCACACTGCCCGATGTAACGGCAAGTTCCTTTGGAGGACGACATGGCAACTGAGACGCACGACGCCGCTGAGGTCGCACATGGTGCTGCCGAGGCCGCACATGGGTCCGCTCCGGGAATGCCGCAGCTGGACTTTACTACTTTTTCGAACCAGATTTTCTGGCTCGCGGTCGCGCTTGTCGCGATCTATCTGATCCTGTCGCGCGTTGCGCTGCCTCGTATTGCGGCAGTTCTGGCTGAGCGTCAGGGTACGATCACCAATGACATCGCGGCGGCTGAGGAACTCAAAGCCAAAGCGGTTGAGGCTGAAAACGTATACAACAAGGCGCTGGCGGATGCCCGTGCCGAGGCACAGCGTATCGTTGCTGAAACCCGCGCTGAAATTCAGGTCGGGTTGGACGAAGCCATTGCCAAGGCGGATGTAGAAATCTCAGCCAAGGCAGCGGAATCTGAGAAGGCGATCGCTGAAATCAAAGCGGGCGCGTTGGACAGCATCAAGACTGTTGCCAATGATACCGCTGCTGAAGTTGTAGCAGCATTTGGCGGCAAGACTGACGCCAAAGCGATTGCAGCTGCAGTTTCTGACCGGTTGAAAGGATAAGACCATGCGTAACATTCTTGCTCTTATCCTGACCACTGGTGTTGCTAGCCCGGCGCTGGCTGCATCGGGTCCGTTCTTTTCGATGAGCAACACAAACTTTGTCGTTTTGCTTGGTTTCCTGCTGTTTGTTGGCATCTTGCTTTATGCAAAGGTGCCTAGCCTGCTCGGTGGTCAACTGGACAACCGTGCCACTGGTATTCAGTCGGACCTGGACGAAGCCCGTGCCCTGCGTGAAGAAGCCCAGACGCTTCTGGCGTCTTATGAGCGTAAGCACAAAGAGGTTCAGGAGCAGGCAGATCGCATCGTTGCGGCCGCTCGCCTTGATGCCTCTGCGGCGGCGGATCAGGCCAAGGCCGATCTGGAAACTTCGATTGCCCGCCGTCTGGCTGCAGCCGAAGATCAGATCACCTCGGCTCAGGCTGCTGCGGTCAAGGACGTACGTGATCAGGCGATCTCAATCGCCATTGCTGCGGCGGATCAAGTGATCGCCAAGCAGATGACTGCGGCTGAAGCCAACAAGCTGATCGACGCGGCGATTACAGACGTAGACGCCAAGCTGCACTAAGCTTCGTTTCAGTCTGTTGAGATTAAAGAGACCCGGGCCTTGGCTCGGGTCTTTTGCTGTTGGGGGTGGTGCGTGCAAGCACACACCCTACACTGGCCTTATAGTTTGGGTTGTTATTTGAGGGGCCGCAGTCATGAGCAACATTGCAGAAACCAAGTCAGACATGATTTCCAAAATGACGCCAGAACTGCAACCTGGGTGCTTTGTGTTTGCCACTATCCCTGATGGCAATGTGCCAAGCGACCTTACCCAGACGGCAATCTCTGTCTTCAATGAGAAGGAAGGGGTATCGTTGATCCTGCCCTTAGACGTTGCTGAGGGCGCTGGGATCAGTGTCGAAGACAAAATGTGCTGTATTACCCTAAACGTCTATTCATCATTGCAGGGCGTTGGTTTGACGGCGGCTGTTTCCAATGCGTTGGGTGAGAGCGGCATCCCCTGCAATATGGTGGCGGCGTATCACCATGATCATGTCTTTGTTCCTGCGGAAAAAAGTGATCAGGCAATGCAGGTGCTGGTCAGCTTGCAGAATGAGACGCTGCGGTAGAGGACTTTATGCCAGCTGAAATTTGGGAGCAGGTTTCATGCGCAGCGGTGGATGACGGGTGGAGGTAATATGTGTGCCCGACCTCATCAAATACTGTGACTTGGTCTGGGGCACTTGCCAGCCACTGCGACGAAGGCTTTCCCTGGTCTTTGCTTCCAAAAAACACATGGTTCGGTGTTGCAATCGAAGCTTCCTCTCGGAGGCGGGTAGAGGACACGCAGAAAAGGGCGGCGAAAGAACATCCCGTTGTAGCAGCGCGCCAAAGGGCTGTGCCACCGGCGCTGTAACCCAAACCGGCAAACTCGCCGTTCAAGGTTTCTTTGAGAGAACGAACAACGACATCCATGCCGCTGTGACTAAACAGGTGCTGATGTAGGGCTTCACCGGATAGACCGGGCCGACCACATAGTTCATTCAACGCAAGCCTGATCACGCGGTGGGAGCCGTCTATGCGTGTAGAAAAGCACTGCTCTGGAGAGGGGCCGTTGTGAATATCTGTGATGACATAGAGTTTCATTCACGGACAGTATTGTGGGGTAGGGAAATCTGCAATCCCGCGTTCGGCTACCCTTTCTCAGCTTCATGCTGCAGCCGCAGTTGCGCGACGGCGGCGTTGGCTTCGGCTTTTTGATGATCACTCAGCGCTTGTTGCACATAGTCCAGATGTGTCTCGACTGCGGCGCGTGCGGCGGCGGGGTCGCGGGCTTGCAGCGCCGCGTTGATGGCGCGGTGCTGGTCCAGCAGAACCCTGCGCGAGGTGTGTTGGTGGAACATGATCTTGCGATTGTAGAACACGCCTTCGCGCAGCAGATCGAACATCGACCGCATCATGTGCAGCATCACCACGTTGTGGCTGGCATCGATGATGGCCGAGTGAAATTTGGCGTCCAGTTCGGCATCTTCTTCCGACAGCATGGGCGATGGCTCGGGGGCGTAGATGGCCTCCATCTTGTCGAAACAGGCCTGAATGACCTGCAGGTCGTAATCTGACCCCAGACGGGCGGCGCGTTCGGCGGCCAAGCCCTCCATATCGCGGCGAAATGACAGGTAGTCGAACACGGCCTCGTGGTGGCTGGCAAACAGTTGGATCAGCGCCGGAGAGAAGGCCGAGCCGAGCACATCCGCGATGAAGACACCCGATCCGGCGCGGGCGGCAAGCAGGCCACGGTCCTGTAACTCGGCAATTGCGTCGCGCAGCGAGGGGCGGGAGACGCCCAGGCGCTCGGCCAGTTCGCGTTCCGAGGGCAACCGTTCGCCCGGTGTCAGGATGCCACGCAGGATCAGCTTTTCGATCTGGCGCACCACGGATGCTGAGAGTTTTTCGGGTTGGACTTTTTGAAACGGCATTTGGGTACTCGGCTGAATTGGTCAGTTCATTTGACCACGTGAGGATGTGCCCTGCAAGAGGAGCACCGCGGGGTTGCGATCACGATGGTTGAAATATTAGGTCAGCATTATTGACTTTATATCAGCTCTGAATAGCGTCGGACCCAAGTCAGCCGGAATAGGAGCCAGCATGTCACTACCTCAGATCTTTGCCAGTCGCGCATCGCGGATGAAGGCCTCGGAAATTCGTGAGTTGTTGAAGCTGCTGGATCAACCTGGTGTGATCTCGTTTGCCGGCGGGATTCCCGATCCGGCGTTGTTTCCGGCCACAGCTTTTGCCGAGGCCTTTGCTGCGGGGCTGAGCCCGGAACGCCAAGCGCAGTCGCTGCAGTATTCGGTGAGCGAGGGCTATCTGCCGCTGCGCCAGTGGATCGTTGGTGAGATGGCCAAGATCGGTGTTCCATGTTCGCCCGATAACGTGTTGATCACTTCGGGGTCGCAGCAGGCGCTGGATTATCTGGGCAAACTGTTCCTGTCACCGGGTGACACTGCATTGGTGGGTTGGCCGACCTATCTGGGCGCGCTGGCGGCGTTCAACGCTTATGAGCCGCGCTATGATCAACTGAGCGTCAACGGCAATCGTGCAGCCAGCAGTTACGCGCAAGAGGCAGGCGGTGGGCAGGTCAAGCTGGCCTATCTGTCGGCGGATTTTGCCAACCCAACGGGAGAAACGCTGGATCAGCGCGGGCGCGAGTCACTGCTGGACCTGACCGAGGAGCTGGGCTGTGCCTTGATCGAGGACGCCGCCTATCAGGCGTTGCGTTACGATGGCGAGGCGGTGGCGCCCATCTTGGCAACCGAGATCGCGCGGAAGGGATCAGTGGAAGAGTGCCGGACGATCTATTGCGGGTCGTTCTCCAAGACTCTGTCGCCGGGATTGCGGTTGGGCTGGGTTGTCGCGGCCAAGCCGGTGATTTCGCAATTGGTGCTGTTGAAGCAGGCGGCGGACCTACACACCGCGACATTGAACCAGATGGCTGTGTTTGATGTGGCTTCGCGGATATTTGATGACCATGTCGACACTGTGCGCAATGCTTATCGCAAGCGACGGGATGCCATGCTGGCGGCGCTGGAAACGCATATGCCCGAAGGGGTCAGCTGGACCCGGCCCGAGGGTGGCATGTTCGTTTGGCTGACGCTGCCAGTAGAGGTGGACGGGGCGGAATTGCTGGCGCACTCGCTAGAAACCGTCGGCGTCGCCTTTGTGCCGGGCAGCGCGTTCTTTGCGGATGGCTCGGGGGGCAACAGTATTCGGCTGAGTTTCTCATGCTCCGACGAGGATGAGATCAACGAAGGAATGCGAAAATTGGGCGAAGTTCTGCGCGAGGTCTGAGCAGGGTTATGCCGGCAGGGAATTGTTAACCAAGTTGAGGGAGGCTGGGGAGAGGATTTTCGCCATGCCTATTCTTGTTGTCTTGCTCTTGGTTCTGTTGACCGGTTGCATCAGCTCAACCCGGCATTTTCGCGGAGTTGAGGCGGTTCGATTGCAAGTTGACGGCAGTGTCTTTGACATTCGCCTTCGGGGTAATCTGGCCGAGGCCATTCGCGTTAACCCGCAATATGCGCCACGAATGGGACCGCTGCGGGCGCGGGCGGGGTTTGCCATGGCAAAAGTCAGCGGATGCAAGGTGACAGGTGTGCTGGGCGATCAGGCCCTGATGACCGGAATACTGGATTGTCAGGAGGCCGCGCCCGGGGCAGTTACCTCTTGGTACGACTGTGGTGATGTTGCGGACTGGCTGAAAGAGAGTGGATCTGCGGCTTACCCAAAATATGAGTGCTCGCCCTTATCGTGAATTTGGGGTGAGTTTCGCAACATATGGTAGAGATCCTGGGCGCGTTTGCCGGATTATGGGGCTGTATCGTTGACACAACTACCTTGAACCGCTCAGGTTTCTGTCTAACGGAATCATTGCGGGGCGAATTTGCGCTTTTCCAAACTCAGGCTGACCGGCTTTAAAAGTTTTGTGGACCCGACCGATCTGATAATCTCGGACGGTTTGACCGGTGTTGTCGGACCCAATGGCTGTGGCAAGTCCAATCTGCTGGAAGCGTTGCGTTGGGTGATGGGGGAAAATAGACCCAAGTCGATGCGTGGCGGCGGCATGGAGGATGTGATCTTTGCCGGTGCCCATTCGCGTGGCGCGCGCAACTTTGCCGAGGTCAGCCTACAAATCGACAACACCGAACGGCTGGCACCGTCCGGGTTCAACGAGAGCGACAGCCTGGAGATCGTGCGGCGAATCACACGGGATGTCGGCAGTGCCTACAAGGCCAATACCAAGGACGTGCGGGCGCGGGATGTGCAGATGCTGTTTGCCGATGCCTCGACCGGGGCGCATAGCCCGGCGCTGGTGGGGCAGGGGCAGATAGCCATGCTGATCAACGCCAAGCCCAAGGCGCGGCGGCGGATCCTGGAGGAGGCGGCAGGGATCTCAGGCCTGTACCAGCGGCGGCATGAGGCTGAGCTGAAGTTGAAGGGCACGGAAACTAACCTGCTGCGGGTCGATGACGTGATCGAACAAATGGCGGCGCAGTTGGCGCAGTTGGCGCGGCAAGCCCGGCAAGCGCAGCGTTACCGCGATATTGGCGAGCAGTTGCGGCAGGCTGAGGGCATGTTGCTGTACCGGCGCTGGCGAGAGGCGGATGATGCACGACTGGCCGCGGAGGAGGTGGACCGGACGCGGGTGACACAGGCCTCGAAGGCTGAGGCGATGGCGCGAATTGCGGCTGACCAGCGGCTTGAGGCTGAGGGTAAGTTGCCGCCGTTACGGGAAGAGGAAGCGATTGCGGCGGCGGTTCTGCAGCGGTTGATTGTGCAACGTGATGCGTTGAGCGCGCAGGATGCGCAGGCGCGGCAGGCGATTGAGACGCTGACCAACCGGGTTTTGCAATTGGGCCGCGATATCGAGCGTGAAAGTGGTCTGAACCGGGATGCGGGCGACACCATTGAACAGCTGGAGTGGGAGGCCCGCGAGCTGTCAAAGGCCGGTGAAGGACAGGACGAGCGGTTGAATGAGGCGGCTGATTTGTCTCGGGAGGCCTCGAAAATCTTGCAGGGGCATGAGGATCATCTGGCGCAGCTTACCGAAGATGTGGCTCGATTGGCGGCGCGCCATCAATCGGCGCAGCGGTTGGTTGAAGACCATAACCGCGCTTTGATGCGGGCGACAGGAGAGGGCGACCGCGCGCGGTCGGCGGTGGACGAGGCCAAGGTGGCTTTGACGCGGGTAGAAGCTGAGTTTGAGGCGGCTGTTGAGGCCGAGGAAGAAACCAGAGAGGCTGCGGAGCTGGCAGAGGAAGCGTTGGCGGCAGCGGATGACATGCGCGGCGAAACGCAGGCGCGTGAATCCGATGCCAGGGCACAACGGTCCGAGGCTGAAGGCGAGTTGGGGGCGTTGCGGGCAGAGGTCACGGCGCTGGCCAAACTGGTAGAACGCGACACCGCCGAGGGTGGTCAGGTGCTGGACGAATTGCAGGTAGAGCCGGGCTATGAAAAGGCGCTGGGGGCGGCGTTGGCGGATGATCTGCGGATGCCGCTGGTGGCGGCTGATGGTCCCTCGGGCTGGGTGGATTTGTCGGCGTATTCGCGTGATCTACCGATGCCTGAGGGGACATTGCCATTGGCGAGGCATGTATCAGGCCCCGAGGCGCTGGGGCGGCGCATTGCGCAGATTGGCTTGGTTGACGGCGATAGCGGGCCGCGCCTCCAGGCGCAGCTGCAGCCAGGGCAGCGTTTGGTCTCACTCGAAGGGGATTTGTGGCGTTGGGATGGGTTCCGCGCTTGGGCCGAGGACGCGCCTAGTGCGGCAGCGCTGCGGTTGGAACAACTGAACCGGCTGGAATCGCTGAAACAAGAGATGGAACGGGTTGGCGCGCGGGCTGAGGGCGCGCGCGCGGCGCATGAAGTGTTGGTGCGTAAGCTGGAGCAAGTGGCGCAGGCCGATCAGGATGCTCGGCAGGCCCGCCGCGCTGCCGATCAGCGGGTTGCGGACAGTGCACGGGCGTTGAGCCGGGCCGAGGCCAACCGGAACCTGGGCGAGGGCAAGCTGGAGACGCTGGGCATCGCGGTGGCGCGCCACGACGAGGATGCCGAGGCGGCGCAAGAGCACTTGTCCGAGGCGAAGGAAGCTCTTGAAGACCTAGGCGATTTGGATACCGCACGTGGTGGTGTCGAGGATGTCAAACAAGCGGTTGAGGCCGCGCGGATCACCATGTTGACGCATCGCTCAACCCATGACGAGCTGCGCCGCGAGGGCGAGGCGCGCACCAAGCGATCGCAACAAGTGACTAAGGATATCAGCGGCTGGAAACACCGGTTGGACAGTGCTGACAAACGGATTACCGAGTTGGCCGAACGCCGGGAGGCCTCGCAAGACGAGCTGGAAGAGGCCAATGCGGTGCCGTTTGAGATCGCTGAAAAGCGCGAGGAGCTGACAGAGGCGATTGAAGAAGCCGAGGTGCGCAAGAGCTTGGCCAGTGAGGCGCTGGTTGGGGCTGAAACGGTGTTGCGCGATGCGGTGCAAACCGAACGCGAAGCTGAACGGCTGGCATCCGAGGCCCGCGAGGCCCGCGCCCGCGCCGAAGCACTGAGTGAGGCCGCGCGCGAAACTGTGGCCCATGCTGCGGAGCGTATTGCTGAGGACCAGCAGCTTACACCGCATCAGCTACTGGAACAGTTGGATGCCAATCCCGAAGACATGCCCGCGGCCGAGGTTCTGGAGGCGGAAGTGAACCGTCACAAACGTCAGCGCGACGCCTTGGGAGCGGTCAACCTGCGCGCTGAAGAAGATGCGCGTGAGATCAAGGACGAGCACGACACTTTGGTTAGCGAGAAAGCGGATCTGGAAGAGGCGGTAAAGACCCTACGCAACGGGATTTCCAGCCTGAACCGCGAGGGACGTGAGCGTTTGCTGACCGCCTTTGAACAGGTCAACGGCAGCTTTTCATCGCTATTTCGACACTTGTTCGGCGGTGGTGAGGCCAGTCTGGTGATGGTTGAAAGCGACGACCCTTTGGACGCTGGGCTGGAAATCATGTGTCAGCCCCCGGGTAAGAAGCTGTCGACTTTGTCACTGCTGTCAGGTGGCGAGCAGACATTGACCGCGATGGCGCTGATTTTTGCGGTGTTCCTGGCCAACCCAGCGCCGATTTGCGTGCTGGACGAGGTCGACGCGCCGCTGGATGACGCCAATGTCACCCGGTTCTGCGACCTGTTGGACGAGATGTGTCGGCAGACCGATACCCGCTTCTTGATCATCACTCACCACGCGGTGACGATGGCGCGAATGGACCGACTGTTTGGTGTGACCATGCAGGAACAAGGGGTCAGTCAGCTGGTGTCGGTTGATTTGAAAAAGGCCGAGGCTATGGTGGCCTGACTTATTATTTCCCCTTGTGGGGAGTAAGCTGAGTCAACTAGCCATGATTTGAAAGCAATAAAGGATGTGTCCATGAAAATTATTACAAAGCTTGCGGCGGCCGCCGTTGTCTGTGTTCCGTCGCTGGTTTCGGCCGAGATGTTGGTGGCGACCAATCCTGACACTCTGGTGCAGTTTTTTGTCGAAGAGGGCGCTGACGTTGAAAGCACCGTGGACAATGCCGGTGATCCGAAACTGAAGGTCGAATATTACGGTTCGGACTTTGTTTTGTACTTCTACGATTGCACCGACAACAGTGATTGCAAATCGATCCAGTTCTTCTCGGGGTATAAGACCGAAGGCAGCGTGCGCAAATCCAAGGTGAACACCTGGAACGCTGAAAACCGTTATTCCCGCGCCTATATTTCTGACAGTGGATCAGCCCGGATCGAACATGATCTGTACCTTGGCAACGCCGGTATTGATGCGGATGATTTTGCCGCTCTGGTCAGCAAATGGACCAGCGCCCAGGGTGAGTTCGAAGAATTCATCGATTGGTGATATTGCTAGGCGGGGGGCGACCCCCGCCGCTGTTTTGGTCAAAGCTTGTTCAGCAGGGCAGGTGTAGGCCAGGCGTCGGCTGGCAGGCCAAGGCGCTGTTGTTCGGCCTGTACTGCAATGCGGGTTTTAGAGCCTAATATCCCATCTACCTTTCCCACATCATGACCGCGCGCCTGCAGCTTCTTTTGTAGCTGCTTCATCTGTGCGCCGCTGAGGCCCTGATCGGGGTTGCCTGCCTTGTAGACACCTGCGCCGTCCAGACGGGTGGCGAAATAGGCGGCAGTCAGCACATAGGTGAAACTCTGGTTCCACTCAAAGTAGACGTCGAAATTGGGGTAGGCGAGGAAGGCCGGGCCTTTGTGCCCCTGTGGCAGCAGCAGTGAGGCTTGCAGATTGCCGCTGGCCAGCGAACCAGAGCGAGGTTGAACACCCATTTTGGCCCAGTTAGAGACCGAATTCTTTTGCGAAGGGCCAGTTTTGGACAGGTCCAAACCACTTGGGATTGTGACCTCTTGCAGCCAGGGCTGGTTTGGTTGCCACCCCAAGTTCGACAGCATCTTGCCGCCCGACATCAATGCGTCCGGGGGGGATGTTTTCAGGCTGACCTGACCATCCCCATCGCCATCAGTGCCGTTTTCCAGAATGTCGCGGGGCAGCATCTGCACCATGCCGATTTCACCGGCCCAGGCGCCTGTGGTTTTACGTGGGTCGAAATTGCCCTGTTCATAGAGTTCGAGTGCGGCAAAGATTTGTGGGCGGAACAGTTCGGGGCGGCGGCAGTCGTGCGACAGGGTGACCAGTGCGTTCAGCGTGTTGAAGTCACCCTGGAAAGCGCCGTAGTCGGTCTCGAACGCCCAGAAGGCCAGCAGCACGCCACGGTCGATGCCGTATGTTTTCTCGATCCTGTCGAAGGTGCTATTAAATTTCTTGGACATCGAGCGGCCACGATCTACCCGATTTTGCGAGATCAGGTGACGGGAGAATTCGATGAATGGTTTTTGGAAAACACCTTGTGAACGATCCGCGCGCAGCACCTTGGGGTCCTGCTTTACGCTTTTGAAAAACGCTTTGGTGGTGGCAGCATCATGGCCTGCACTGATGGCCTCACGTTTCAGGTCTTTGACAAATCCCGAAAAGCCGCCGCCGCATTGGGCAAAGACAGTGGCGGGTAACAGGCTGGCAACAAGGGCTAGGGGCAATAAGCGCATAAAAAGGGCAATCCAATATGACAGAGATGCCCCTTGTTAGCTAGAACATCAGGGCCAAGGCAACCGTCAAGACCAACGCAAGGCCCCAGACCTGCCAGAGTTTGGTGGTGCAAGCGTCGATATCATGGGCGGTGATGGATTTACTGGCGGGCGCATTGACCCAGGGAAAATCCTGCATCTGACCGTCATATGACCGCGGGCCAGCCAGGGCCAGATCCAGCGCGCGCGACATGGCGGCTTCGGGCCAACCGGCGTTGGGCGAGCGGTGGCGGCGGGCATCAGTCACGATGGCGCGCCAGTTGCGCAACTGACCGCTGCACAGGGCGATCAGTAGGCCGGTCAGGCGCGCCGGGATCAGGTTCAGCAGATCGTCCATGCGGGCGGCGGCTTTGCCGAAGTCTTCGTATTGGTCGTTGCGATAACCGATCATGCTGTCGGCGGTGTTGATCATCTTGTAGACCAGCAGCCCTGGCAACCCGGCGAGCAGAAACCAGAACGCAGGCGCAATGACACCATCCGAGAAATTTTCGGCACCGCTTTCGATGGCCGAGCGGGCGACCTGCGGGGTGGTCATCGACGCGGTGTCGCGGCTGACGATCATGGCGACCGCTTCGCGGCCATGGGACAGGGATTGCCGCAGGCCGGTGGCCACAGCCGTGACATGATCGGTCAGGGATCGCTGGGCGATCAGTATGGCGGCGCAGAGGACGGACATCACCGGGCCGAGCAGGGTTAGCAGTGTGCCGAGAAGCAGGCCCAACCCGATCAGAACAGCCACAGTGATGCCGCCTTTGATACGCAGGTGAGGTCCGTGATTCAGGCTCTCATCAAGGGCTTTTACCACTTTTCCCATCAAGACGGCAGGGTGCGGGATGCGTGACCACAGCCATTTCGGTTCCCCCAGAACTGCGTCCAGGATTAGTGCGATAGATAAGAGGGCCGCCGTGCTCATAACTCGGCCTTGATTCGGTCCCAGCCATCTTCGGGGGGGAGGCCCAGACGCAGGAGCGTTTTGGAGTATGGGAAGATGCGGCTGAGGATGTGTTTGCGGGCCAGACGGTCGTGCCAGGCTTTGGCGTCGTCGACCTCGTACAGGCGGAACAGCGGCGTGCCGCCGACCAGGTGTGCGCCGCGTGCTAGAACAAGCGCATCCAATCGGGCAGCATCCTGTGTCAGGCGGGCGCGGGTCGTGGCGGCCCAATCGTGGTCCTGCAGCGCCTCAGCGCCGATTTGCAGAGCAGGGCCAGAGACGGCCCAAGGACCTTGCCATGTTTCCAGTTTTGAAATCAGGTCCGGGTGGCCGATAGCAAAGCCCAGCCGCAAACCAGCCAGTCCCCAGAACTTGCCAAAGCTTTTCAGCACCACAACACCGGGGCGGTTTGCCAATGAGATCAGGCTCCGCTCGGGGCAGATGTCGCAGAAGCTCTCGTCGATCACCGTCAGCGGCCCGGTGACGTCCTGTTCTGACCACAGCCGTCCGTCGGGATTGTTGGGATGGACCAGAACCCGCGCTTGGGTCGGCCCATGATCCGCAACCGTCCAGCCATGAGCACGGAAACCAGCTGCGTGTTCGTTGTAAGTTGGTGGCGTGATTTCAACTGTTTGCGCAGGCGCCAGTGCGGGCAGGGTGGCGATCAGAGCCGAGGCACCGGGTGCCGGCAGAACTGCTGCATCTGGAGGGATTTCCCAGAAGGATCGGGCTGATTCTACCAATTTCTGGTGTGCGTTGTGGTCGGGTAGCGCGGACCAAACTTCAGGTTGAAAATCACTAAGGGGGAAAGGTAAGGGATTGATCCCCGTTGACAAATCCAGCCAATCGGACCGCATACCGCCAAATAGCGTCATCGCGGCATCCAGACCGCCGCCGTGATCTCGTTGAGTTTGCGGAGTTTTATCGGATGAATAGGGCATGGCAACGCCTGATGAACAATGGGGAAAGTCCAGCCACCACTAAAGCGGCTAGGTGCATATGGAACAAGATCTTTCACGAGGCAACCGTGCTTGGTGATTTGCGTAAAATTTGCTAAGACATATTTAACGGTTACCGATGTTGGGGAGTGGCACGGCGTTAAAGAGTGTGCCCGGTTATTGTATGAATGTTTTGATTGTTGAGAGTACCTTGGATCTTGGGGCGCTATGGAAGAGGCACCTTGAGCGGCAAGGAGCCGAGGTCACGCTGGTGGAAAACCAGGAGGCCGCCATCCTGGCGTTATACGCCGGTGACTATGATATCATTGTGTTGGATCTGGTGATCGAAGAAGGCAGTGCCCTGGCAGTGGCCGATTTTGCTAGTTATCGCCGCCCTGATGCGCGGGTGATTTTTGTTACCAACACCAGCTTCTTTTCAGACGGCTCAATTTTTGCCCATAGCCCCAACGCCTGTGCCTATGTGCAAAGCGGCACGCCGCCAGAAGATCTGGCGGCGATGGTGGAGCATTACGCGGGCGCGCGATAGGTTTCACGCCCGGCGTTAGCCGCGCCCGTGTGGAGTCAGCCAATCCAATATTGGATTGGTCGGGATGATCCGAGACGGATTGATGCTGTCGTGACTGTAGTGATAATGGCGCACGATATGCTGCATACCCACTGTGTCGGCGACACCAGGCCATTGATATAGCTCGCGGACATAGGCCCATAGGTTCGGGTAGTCGATCAGCCGTTTGCGGTTACATTTGAAATGCAGGTGATAGACGGAATCGAACCGGGCCAAGGTGGTGAACAGTCGCCAGTCTGCCTCGGTCACTTTGTCGCCCAGCAGGTACCGATGCTGGGACAGCAGATCCTCTAGCCAGTCCAGCGTGGTAAAAAGTGGCTCTATTGCGGCGTCATAGGCCTCTTGCGAGGTCGCAAAGCCGCATTTGTAGACACCGTTGTTCAGGGTGTCGTAGATGCGCGCATTGATTGCCTCGATGGGCTCACGCAGATCTTGCGGCCAGTAGTCATCTGTATTGCCGGTCAGATCGTTGAAGACGGAGTTCATCATGCGGATGATTTCGGAGCTTTCGTTCGACACGATGGTGTTTCGCTGTTTGTCCCATAGAATCGGCACGGTGACGCGACCGGTGAAATCTGGCACAGCCCGAGTGTAGATCTGATGCGCGTGGGTCAGACCAAACAGCGTGTCGCGGGTGGCACCGTGTTCATCGGCTTCAAAGGTCCAGCCCTCGTCCAGCATATCGGGATGTACGACGGAAACACTGATGTGATCCTGCAGCGATTTGAGCTGGCGAAAGATCAGGGTGCGGTGGGCCCAGGGGCAGGCCAGCGAGACATAGAGATGGTAACGACCACTTTCCGCCTTGAACCCGTCACCGCCCGAGATACCCGCACTGCCGTCTGCGGTGACCCAATTGCGAAACTTGGCCTCAGCGCGTTTGAAGGCTCCACCGGTGGCACCCGTATCATACCATCGGTCGTGCCACTTTCCGTCGATCAACAGGCCCATGCTGCCGCTCCTAATTGTTTTCTATGGCCAAGGTAGTGCGAAAGTGTTGGCGAGCCTATTGGCGGCTGCGCGCATTGGCTATGCGCCGGTGCACAGGCGCTGTTGTGTCGCGGCCCCTGGCATCAAATCCACGGTTTGGAAAGGATATTTTATAAAAACTTCACTTGATTTTATTCCTTTTCATGGCACTTTCGGACTCAACACAGCAAAGGTTAGCCAGATGTCGACATACCTGCCCAAAGAAGTTCAAGATGGATTGGATGCCGCCCGTTTGGTCGGGTTGAGAAAGTCGAGCCGTCTGCGGGTGCGCGTTGGTGACGAGGTGTTTCGCGTGCTGCGCATGTGGAAGGACGGATTTACCGTCGAAGAAGAAATCACCCCAAAGCTGCGCGGTTTGATTGATCTTTATGATGGCTCAATTCACCTGTATCAGTGTCTGATTGTGGCCGCCGAGGCCGAGGGTGGCGAGATGCGTTATGACTTTAAGCGTTCCACCGCAGCCGCTGACAAAGCCCCGTTGGATTTCTACCGCGCACCGGATGCGCCGGTGGCGTTATTGGGGCATGACGCCGGTTAAGGTAACTGTAATTTGTATGTAAGAAAGGCCCCGAAATCGGGGCCTTTTCTATTGGTACTGTGAGAGGGCGATTCGCAGGATTTGCTTACTGCAGGTCCGAGAACGCGTGTTGCATGCGCTCGCAGGCCTCGATCACGCGGCTGCGTTGGGTGGCCAGGTTGAAACGTTGGAACATTTCGCCGCCTGCGCCAAAGCCGGGGCCCTGCGAGACGGCGATTTTGGCACCGTCGCGAATGCGGGTGGCAATTTCCTCGTGGCTCATCCCGGTGCCAGAGAAATCGACCCAGGCCAGATAGGTGGCTTGTAATGGCATGGATTTCAGGCCGGGGATGGCATTGATGGCCTGATCAAAGATCTGCCGGTTGCCATCAAGATGAGCGATTTGCGCATCGACCCATTCGGCCCCTGCAGGAGAGTAGGCGGCTGTGATCATATTGATGGCCAGACTGCCGGCACCATAGTCCAGCGTGTTCAGGCGGTGCTTCATCGCGGCGCGCAACGTGTCATCAGGGATGATCATGTTGCCGGTACGCTGGCCCGCAATATTGAATGTCTTGGAGGATGCGGTCAGGGTGACAGTGCGATCGCGGGCTTCGGGTGCGGCGATATCCATCGGCACAAAGATGTTGCCGGGAAAGATCAGATCGTGGTGAATTTCGTCCGAGACAAGGATCAAATCGTTGCGGGTTGCAAAATCAGCGACTTGGCGCAGCTCGTCAGGTGTCCAGATCCGGCCTGATGGATTCTGAGGCGAACACCAAAGCAGCAGCTTTTCCTTGCCTGTCAGGCGGCTTTGCGCATCGTCCAGATCCAATACATAGGTGTCGCCTTCGCGCTGGAGCGGGCATTCGGTCAGGGTGCGGCCGGTCTTGGCAACTTTATGGGCAAACTCGTGATAAACCGGAGAGAAGATCACCACCCCATCACCTTCATCGCTCCAGACATCCAGCGACAGTGCGATGGCATTGCCCAATCCTTGCGAGGTGAGGATCCAGTCCTGTTCAATCGCCCAGTTGTGGCGCGTCTGCATCCACCACTGCACGGCAGAGAGATAGTCGGGGTGGTCCCAGGAGTAGCCAAAGACACTGTGATCAGCGGCCTTGCGAATTGCCTCGATCACACAGGGCGCGGTGGCATAGTCGGAATCAGCCGTCCACATCGCCAGACCATCGTCGGGGGAGACGCCATAGTAGGTCTCCATCTTGTCCCATTTCGAGCTGTGGGTGCCGCGGCGGTCGATCAAGTCGTCAAAACTCATCTAGAAATCTCCTGAAATTTGAATGTGAAGCTACTGGGAAACACGGCAGGTGCAAGGGGGGCGTTGCGGCTGCTGGAGCAATGGCCTAAATCGGGAGCATGAAACGTAATATACTGATCCATCCCGACCCCCGCCTGAAGAAGGTTTGCGCGCCAGTGAGTGATATCACTGACGAGTTGCGTAAGCTTGCTGATGACATGCTGGAAACCATGTATGATGCGCCGGGCATTGGTCTGGCCGCGCCGCAGCTTGGTATCACCAACCGGCTGATCGTGTTGGATTGCGTCAAGGAAGAGGGCGAAGTGGCGCGCCCTTTGGTGATGTTCAATCCGGTTGTTGTGGCCTCGTCCGACGAGACCAATATGTACGATGAAGGCTGCCTGTCGATCCCCGATCAATACGGTGAGGTGACCCGCCCCAAGGTGGTGGATGTTGAGTGGATGGATCGCGACGGCAAGGCACAACGTGAGACCTTTGATAATCTGTGGGCGACCTGCGTTCAGCACGAGATAGACCATCTGCAAGGCAAACTGTTCATTGATTATCTGAAACCGCTGCGACGCCAGATGATCACCCGCAAGATGCAGAAACTGAAACGCGAAATGGCGCGCGGGTGAGTGTTCGTCCGATCCTGATCTGGCCTGATGCTCGGTTGTCGCAACGCTGCGAACCGGTTGGGCCCGAGGTTCTGGATGAACTGATCGCGGATATGTTCGACACTATGTACGGCGCGCAAGGTCGGGGGCTGGCAGCTCCGCAGATTGGCGTGATGAAGCGCCTTTTTGTGATGGATTGCACTTGGAAGGAAGGTGCGAGGTCGCCGATGGTGATGATCAACCCAACCATCATGGCTGCCGAGCGCCTTCCGGTTCCGGCTGAGGAAGGCTGTTTGTCGATTCCCGGCGTGTTGCTGTCGGTGGAACGTCCCAAGGCGGTGACCGTGCAATGGACCGCCGCCGAGGGCGACATTCACATGGCAGATTTCGACGGGTTTGAGGCGCGTTGCATTCAGCATGAGTTTGATCATCTGAACGGTACCGTGACATTTGACCATCTTTCGGGCGCTGAGCGCGCCAAGGCCGAGGCCGAATTTCTGGAGACACGACAATGACTACCCGTACCTGCCTGCCGTGGCCCGACAAGCGCCTGCGGACCAAAGCCGAAGACGTGACTGAAATCACCGACGAGATCCGTGAGATCTGGCAGGATATGGTGGATACCATGGAGGCTATGCCTGGTGTTGGGCTGGGCGCGCCGCAGATTGGTGTGATGCTGCGGCTTGCGGTTGTTGATGGATCACGTGAGCGGGGCCGCGCAGTGAAGATGGCCAACCCCGAAGTTCTGCATGCCTCGATCGAGTTGCGCGAACATTATGAGGCCAGTCCGAACTTGCCGGGGGTCTCGGCTACGGTCAAACGGCCGCGGGCGGTGACAGTGCGGTTCATGAACGAAGCGGGGCAGATTGATCGGCGCGATTTTGTTGGGGTTGAAGCCACCAGCGTGCAGCACCAGATCGATCATTTGAACGGTCGGATGTATTTTGATCGTTTGAGCAAGGTTAAGCGCGACATGTTGTTGCGGAAGGCCAAGAAGCTAGGCGGCTGATTGCCAGCCAGGCATGGTGCGTGCCAGCACGCACCCTACACAGGAAGCAGAGCAATGCGCGTGATATTTATGGGAACGCCTGAGTTCTCGGTTCCAGTCCTTGAAGCGCTGGTTGAGGCTGGGCACGAAATTGCTGCGGTCTATTGTCAGCCACCACGTCCGGCGGGACGAGGTAAGAAGGACCGACCGACTCCGGTTCATGCCCGCGCCGTTGAGTTGGGATTGGACGTGCGTCATCCTGTGTCGCTGAAGACACCCGAGGCGCAAGGCGAGTTTGCTGCGCTGGACGCGGATATTGCGGTGGTGGTGGCCTACGGGTTGATCCTGCCACAGGTTATTCTGGATGCACCCGCCAAGGGGTGTTTGAACATCCACGCCAGCCTGTTGCCGCGTTGGCGTGGTGCTGCACCGATCCACCGCGCGATCATGGCTGGGGATGATGAGACCGGCATTTGCATCATGCAGATGGAGGCCGGGCTGGACACTGGTCCGGTGCTGTTGCGGGAAGGCACGGCCATTGGTGACGAGGAAACCACCGCGCAACTGCATGACCGGTTGTCAGAGATGGGGGCGTCGTTGATCGTGACCGCTTTGCGCCATCTGGATGGGCTCTCGCCTGATGTGCAGCCTGACGATGGCGTCACCTATGCCAGCAAGATCGACAAGGCTGAGGCGCGCATTGACTGGAACCGCACTGCGGTTGAGGTGGATCGGCAAATCCGCGGGTTGTCGCCATTTCCGGGGGCCTGGAGCGAGTTGGGCGGGCAGCGTGTCAAAGTGCTGGCCTCGCGTTTGGCTGAAGGGCAGGGAAACGCCGGTGAAGTGTTGGATGAAAAGCTCACCATTGCCTGTGGTTCAGGGGCTGTTGAACTGCTGCGCTTGCAACGGGCGGGTAAGGGCGCGCAGGATCGCGAAGTATTCTTGCGTGGCTTTGCGGTGAAGCCGGGCGATAGTTTCTGAGCGGAGAGCCAATATGCTGCTGACTTTGATGGGCACCGTGGTGATTGCAGGGATTGTTGGCTATGGCGCTGAGCGATCGGGCTTTACCGCCAATGGTTATTTGCCGTCGATCATCATTTGTGTCGGTGGGGCATTTTTGTTCTATTTTGTACGGCTGATGTTTGACGTCGGGTTTCATGCGGCAGGGTGGAATGCCATTGTGTCGTCAATCGGGGCGCTGATTATTGTGCCCTTTCACTGGAAGAGGTGACTGGGATGCCAATTATTGCGCTGATTATTATTGGAGCGGCGGCTGGATTTCTGGCGACGCGGCTGATGCGGATTGACGCAAATATAGTGACCACCGTGGTGATCGGCATGGCCGGAGCGCTGATTGGCGGTCTGGTTCTGCGGTTTTTGTTGACGGTGATGGGGATGTTGGCCGGGTTTGTTGGGGCAGTGTTGGGAGCCTTGTTGTTGATCTGGCTGTGGCAGAACTATTTCCAGAAATAGCTTAGGGCGCGCCCGACCTTTCGGTCGTGCAGTGAGGCGAAAAACTCAACTGCGCGGTGGGCGGCTTTTGTAGACCGGCAGATGCCAACCAAACAGGATCGAGCCTGCCCGGAGCGACCAACAGACAATTGCGCAGGCGATCAAGCCGGTTAGCTCGTGCAGGCCGAGATCTTCGGTAATGCCAATTGAGTCGATAGCGACAGCCGTGAAGGCTCCGGCCATGGCGCAGGTGATATAAAGCTCGCCCTGTTTGAGCACCAAAGGAACCTCGTTACAGACCACATCGCGCATCAATCCGCCGAGCGATCCGGTGGCCATGCCCATCAGGACCACGATGACCGGTGATTTATCCAGTTCCAGTGCAGCGCCGGTGCCAGCAGACACTGCGACGGCGAGGGCAAAACTGTCCAGCCAGACCAGCCATTTTTGTCGGCTTTCCACTCGGTGCGCGGTGAAGAAGACCAGCACTGCGGCAGCTGAGGCGAGCAGGATATAAGTGGGCTCACCCACCCAGAACACGGGATGCCGGTCGAGCAACAGATCGCGGATCGTGCCGCCGCCGACGGCCGTTAGGCAGGCGACAAAGGCAAAGCCGACGATATCCAACTGGGCGCGGCTGGCGACCAAAGCGCCGGTCAGCGCAAAGACGAGAACCGAGGCATAGTCTAGTAAAGTCAAAAAGCTCATCAGGTGATCCTATCAGAGCTTTGCAGAGGTCACGACTTGGATTTTTTGGGCTTGAATGGTGCCATGCCTGCGCGGGCCAGTTCATCGGCGCGTTCGTTCTCTTCGTGGCCGGCGTGACCTTTGATCCATTTCCAGGTCACATTGTGGCGGCTCTGGGCCTCGTCAATGCGTTGCCATAGATCGACGTTCTTGACCGGTTTTCTGGCGGAGGTTTTCCAGCCGTTTTTCTTCCAGCCAAAAATCCACTGGGTGACACCGTTTTTCACATAGGCCGAATCGGTCACCACGGTCAGGGTTGAGGGGCGACTGAGGCTTTCCAGCGCATTGATTGCGGCCAGCAGCTCCATCCGGTTGTTGGTGGTATCCGGCTCGCCGCCTTTCAGCTCGCGCTCTTTGGCAATTTTGCCATCTTCATCAATGGCGCGCAGCAGCACGCCCCAGCCACCGGGGCCGGGATTACCGGAGCAGGCTCCGTCGGTATATGCGTATAGGTCAGACATGCGCGGTCATTACTACGAAGGTATCGTCACTGCCAGCCAATCCTTTGCCATTTCCGATCCTTGAACGGGATACGGTGAAATCAGCGTCTGTCAGCAGGCTGCGCAACTCGTCTTCGCCGTAATAGGCATAGAGACGCCCCAGTTTGTCGCGGTGTTCGCCGGTGCCTATTTTTAGTCCGATGCTGAAACAGCCGCCGGCGCGCAAAGCACGGTGAATCCGTTTTAAGTGGTTGGGAAAATCGGCGCGGGGGGCATGCAACAGGCTGAAGTTGGCCCAGATGCCGTCATAGAGGTTTTCAACGGTTAAATCCTCAAAGGTGGCGACCTTGGCGTTCAGGCCGTGGTTGGCCTTGGCGAGGGCGACCATTTCTGGGGAGGCGTCGGTTGCTTCGACAACAAGGCCATGGTCGCGCAGCCGGGCAGCCCATTGACCTGGGCCGCATCCGAGATCCAGAACCAGGCCCCCCTTGGGGACTGCAGCAAAGAAGGCGTTCAGGTCGTCCTCTTGGTTCGAGTCTTTGGTTTTGGCGAAATCGCGGGCGTAGGTTTCGGCTGCTTCGGCGTAGACCCGCATGGTTTCTGGGTCAGTCATGGTCGCTCCAATCAGAAAAGGGTTAGGTGCGATCCATGGCCAGGCGTGCGGCAAGACCGGCAAAAATGGCGGCAAAGCTGCGGTTTAACCAGGTAAGTACGCGTTCTGACCCAAGAAATAGTCACGCGCGGTGGCGGCAAACAGGCCATAGAGTACGAAAATCACAAATGTGAGCGCCATGAAGACAGAGCCCAGCAGGGCCATTTCAAATGTGGCGGAACTGGCGTTGCCACTGAGGAACGGCGGCAGCAGGGCTAGGAAGAAGATCGACAATTTCGGGTTCAAAATGTTGATCAGGGCACCGCGCTGGGCAATTTTGAGGCCAGACTGCGTGGTGCGTTGTGACGTGATGGCCAAGGCCCCACCGGATTTCATAGCCTGCCATGCGAGGTAGAGCAGGTAGAGCACGCCGGCGATTTTGACGATTTGGAACAACATGGCTGAGCTGTGCAGGACAGCTGCAAGGCCGAGCGTTGCGGCAGCAAGATGTGGCAGGATGCCAAAGGTGCAACCCAGTGCTGCCCAAAATGCCGCCTGACGACCTTGACCCAACCCAAGGGCCAGCGTGTAGATCACACCGGTTCCGGGGGCGAGGACAACAACAAACGCGGTGAGCAGGAAATGCAGGGAAATCATCAAATGGCTCCGGGTGGGTGTAATGCCCTCAAGGCCTAGCATGGCTTTGAGGCGCTGTCACAACCTTCGGAGTGCCGTGTCGGCCTGGGCTAGGCCGGTTGACGTAACACGCGGGGGACTTTGAACTCGATGTTTTCGACGGCGGTTTCCACCACTTCGACAGTTACATCATAGCGGCAGCGGAAGGCGTCGATCACCTCGTTTACCAGAAGTTCCGGGGCTGATGCGCCGGCGGTTACGGCGACGCTGCGGATGCCGTCAAGCGCGCGCCAGTCGATATTGGTGGCACGTTGCACCAGTTGCGCGTATTTGCAGCCGGCCTTGGCGCCAACTTCGACCAAGCGGCGCGAGTTTGAGGAGTTGGGCGCTCCAACCACCAGCAGAGCGTCGCTCTTGGGCGCTACGGATTTCACCGCGTCTTGGCGGTTGGTGGTGGCGTAGCAGATGTCTTCTTTGTGGGGGCCGATGATGGCCGGGAAGCGGGTGTTCAGCGCGGCGACGATGTCTTTGGTATCGTCAACCGACAGGGTGGTCTGGGTGACAAAAGCCAGTTGCGCAGGATCGCGCACGTCCACAGTGGCGACATCTTCGACTGTTTCCACCAGTATGACTTCACCATCGGGAAGTTGGCCCATGGTGCCGACGGTTTCGGGGTGGCCCTTGTGGCCGATCATGATCATCTGCAAACCGGCATCCGCGTGGCGCTGGGCCTCGATATGCACCTTGGACACCAGCGGGCAGGTGGCATCCACATAGACCATATTGCGCAGGGCTGCGGCGGCGGGGACTGATTTTGGCACACCGTGGGCCGAAAAGATCACCGGGCGATCATCTGGGCAGTCTTCCAGTTCCTCGACAAAGACCGCACCTTTGTCGCGCAGCCCATCGACGACAAATTTGTTGTGTACGATTTCGTGGCGCACATAGACAGGCGCGCCCCATTTTTCGAGCGCCATTTCGACGATCTTGATGGCGCGGTCGACACCAGCGCAAAAGCCGCGCGGGGCAGCTAGGTATAATGTGAGGGCTGGCTTGGTCATCGGTGTCTCCTTGCTGGGCAGAGGTAAGGCTTTCACCGCCTTAGGTCCATAGGGGGGAATGTCACGGCGATGTGATTGGAGGCTCCAGTGGGGGAAGGCCGCAGAAAAGGGTGATGCTAAGAGTGAAGGATCGGCAATGAAGTTTCTATTGGGTGGAACCACGTTGAGTGTTGCTGTGGTGGGTGCGTTTCTGTGGAGTCAGAACGCCGCGGTCAATGCTGCTGGGTTGCTTCCGTATAAGGACGATGCGGCTGTGGCGCGTGGAACGGTCGTGTATCAGGACAATTGCGCCAGCTGTCATGGGGATCAGTTGCAGGGTCAGGCAAATTGGCGCGAACGTGACAGCGATGGGTATCTACCCGCACCGCCGCATAACGCAAATGGCCACACATGGCACCACCGCGATGCGCAACTGCTGGCGATCACTCAGAAGGGGACCGCAGCCCTGGTGGGCAATGGCTATCGCAGTCGGATGCAGGGGTATGAAGATGTGTTGAGCCAACAGGACATGCTGTCGGTTCTGGCCTATATCAAAAGCACCTGGTCGCCCGAGATCATCGCGCGTCACAATCAGATTAACGGGCAAGCAGAAGAGTGACATTTCAGAAATTCTAAAAAGACACTGCGGCTGCGGTGTTGGCAGACAAAAAACGGGCGCCGGATTTTCATCCGGCGCCCGTCTGATGTTCGCTCAGGTCGATTGACCCGAATTAGTTGCCTGCATAGGCCACGTTGCGTGGCTCGGCTGGAATTTCGCGAGGTGGACGACCTATGACGTCTTTCAGCTCTTCCAGCTCGATGAAGTTGTCGGCCTGACGGCGCAACTCGTCTGAAATCATCGGAGGCTGGCTGCGAATGGTCGAGACAACGGATACGCGGACACCTTGACGCTGCAAGCTGGCAACCAGCGGCCGGAAATCCCCATCCCCGGAAAACAGCACAATGTGATCCACGCGCGAAGCCAATTCCATGGCGTCCACCGCAAGCTCGATATCCATGTTGCCCTTAACCTTACGGCGGCCCATGCTATCAGTGTATTCTTTGGCAGGTTTGGTCACCATGGTGAAACCATTGTAATGCAACCAGTCTACCAGCGGTCGAATTGGCGAGTACTCGTCATTTTCAAGCAGCGCCGTGTAATAGAACGCACGCAGCATTTTGCCGCGGCGCATAAATTCTTGACGCAATAACTTGTAGTCGATGTCAAATCCCAATGCCTTGGCTGCGGCATAAAGATTCGAGCCATCGATGAACAGCGCTAGCCGCTCGTCTTTGTAAAACATAACAATGTCCTTCCGGTATAACCCTGTCGCGCGGTGTGTTCCGTGAGTGAATGCTAAAATATGCGAAACAGGTGGAACTAATGTAAGTTATTTGGCATGTGCTGCAAGTGTAACCACTATATGAATTGGGGTCAAAAATGACCGAAATCCGGTCAAAAGCGTTAATTGCGCTGGGCGGCAACCTGCCTTCCGCAAAAGGGGCTCCAAAATATACGTTAATCGCTGCTATTGCAGAGATTTCTAGACGTGGATTGTATGTGCAATTACTGTCGCGATTCTTTCATACACCTTGTTTTCCTGCCGGTGCAGGGCCTGACTATGTGAACGCGGTGATTCAGGTTGGCAGCGATTTGTTACCAGACGAGTTATTGGCGATTTTACACGAAATCGAAGTAGATTTTGCGCGCGTGCGCGACCAAAGGTGGGGAATGCGGACCCTGGATCTGGATCTTATTGCCGTTGGAAAACAAATTCTACCTGACGATGGCATCTATCGACAGTGGCTGGAATTGGCGATGGCGGATCAGTTGCGCCAGGCCCCGGATCAGTTGATTTTGCCGCATCCCCGGCTTCAGGATCGCGGCTTTGTACTGGTGCCGCTCTGTGACATTGCTCCGGATTGGATTCACCCGGTGTCGGGGCTTTCTGCTGCGGAAATGCTGGCGGCGCTGTCGGAAGCTGCCGTTGCAGAGGTGCGGCCGCTGTGATGTTGCCGAATGGCGGCATTCAACGCTTGTCAAGGCAAAGATTCGGGCTTACATACCTGCTTTCTGGATCCTTACTCATTTGGAGAGTCGCTGATGGCCCGCGTAACGGTTGAAGACTGCGTAGACAAAGTTCCCAACCGCTTTGAGCTGGTTTTGCTGGCTGCCCATCGCGCCCGCGAGATCACAGCCGGGGCGCCGCTCACTGTCGAGCGTGACAATGACAAAAACCCTGTGGTGTCGCTGCGCGAAATCGCTGACGAAACTCAAGGTGCTGATGCCCTGCGGGAGCGTCTGATCGAAAGCAACCAGACCCAGATCGAGGTCGACGAGCCGGAAGAAGATTCGATGGCTCTGTTGATGGGTGGCGAAGCTGACAAGCCCGCCGATGACGATATGTCAGAAGAAAAACTTCTTCGTGCGCTGATGGAAGCCCAAGGGCAGGGCTGAGCGGCACAATATTTAAGGCTGCGGACCGGAAATGATATCACCTGAAGATCTGATTGCGCTGGTCCGCAACTACAATCCCAAGACCAACGAAAAACGATTGGCCGAAGCTTATGCTTACGGCGAGGAAATGCACACGGGGCAGGTCCGCCATTCGGGTGAACCCTATTTCACCCACCCGGTTGCTGTCGCCGCGATCCTGACCGAACAGCGTCTGGATGATGCCACCATCATCACAGCACTGCTGCACGACACTATCGAAGACACCAAGGCCAATTACGAAGAGGTCTCGACACGATTCGGCAGCGAAGTCGCCGAATTGGTTGATGGTGTGACCAAGCTGACCAACCTGCAGCTGTCCAGCCGTGAAACCAAGCAGGCCGAGAATTTTCGCAAGCTGTTCATGGCGATGTCCAAGGATCTGCGGGTTATCTTGGTTAAGCTGGCCGACCGGTTGCACAACATGCGCACCATCAAGGCGATGCGCCCGGAAAAGCAGGCGCAGAAAGCCCGCGAAACCATGGATATCTATGCGCCTCTGGCTGGCCGCATGGGCATGCAGTGGATGCGCGAAGAGCTGGAGGATCTGGCCTTTCGGGTGCTGAATCCCGAGGGGCGTCAGTCGATCATCCGCCGCTTTATCACTTTGCAGCGCGAAACCGGCGATGTGATTCATCGCATTACTGGCGACATGCGCAGCGAGCTGGAAAAAGCCGGGATCGAGGCCGAGGTATTTGGCCGTGCCAAAAAACCCTATTCAATTTGGCGCAAGATGCAGGAAAAGGATCAGGGGTTTTCGCGCCTGTCCGACATCTATGGGTTCCGCATCATCACCGCGACCGAGGAAGACAGCTATCGCACGCTTGGTGCCATTCACCAGCGTTGGCGGGCGGTGCCGGGGCGGTTCAAGGATTACATCAGCCAGCCGAAATCAAACGGGTATCGCTCGATCCACACCACGGTGTCGGGTCGCGATGGCAAGCGGGTCGAGGTGCAGATTCGCACCCGACAGATGCATGATGTTGCTGAAACCGGAGTGGCAGCACATTGGTCGTACCGCGATGGGGTGCGTACTGAGAACCCGTTTGCGGTAGATCCGGTCAAATGGATTGCCTCGCTGACCGAACAGTTCGACGCCGAAGAGGATCACGACGAGTTCCTCGAGGCGGTGAAACTGGAAATGTACTCGGATCAGGTGTTCTGCTTCACGCCCAAGGGAGACGTGATCAAACTGCCCAAAGGTGCGACGCCGATCGATTACGCCTATGCCATCCATACTCGGATTGGACATGCCTGTGTCGGCGCCAAAGTCGATACCATTCGGGTGCCGCTGTGGACCCGTCTGCGCAATGGTCAGTCGGTCGACATCATCACCGCCGAAGGTCAGACGCCGCAGGTCAGCTGGCTGGAGATTGCCACCACCGGCAAGGCTCGTACCGCCATCCGTCGTGCCTTGCGGGATGCGGATCGTGAACGGTTTGTAAAACTGGGCCGCGAGTTGGCGCGATCAGCATTTGAACATGTTGACCGGAAGGCCACCGACAAGACACTGGAAACTGCTGCCCGTGCCTTGCGGCTGGGCAACGCATATGAACTGCTGGCGCGTCTGGGAGCTGCCGAAATCACCGGGCATGATGTCGTGCAGGCGGTCTATCCTGATCTGGCGCCGGACAATAGCGATGAAATCTCACCACGTCGGGCGGTGATTGGTCTGGAGCCAGGGCAGAGTTTTGAGCGCGCGCCCTGCTGTCAGCCGCTGCCAGGTGAGCGCATCATCGGCATCACCTATCGCGGGCGCGGTGTGGTGGTTCATGCTGCGGACTGTGACAGTTTGGGCAATTATGAAGACCAGCCGGAGCGCTGGGTTGATGTGCAGTGGCACAGCGGTACCCACCCGGCGGTCTATGGCGTCACGCTGGGGCTGACCATTGGCAACGATGCTGGCGTACTGGGACGAATTTGCACATTGATTGGCGAGAAAAAGGCCAATATCTCGGACCTAGAATTTGTCGACCGGAAACCAGACTTTTACCGTCTGGTGATAAACGTCGAGCTAAGAGATGTTGAGCAGCTGCATTCACTGATTTTGATGTTGGAAGCAGAGAGTGACGTTGCCGCGGTTGAGCGGCTACGTGACCATCCTGCAAAGCACAGCGCGAACTAGCAGTCCCCGCGCAAAATGGGGCCGGAACTTGGACCTTGATTGGGCCACAACTTGGAAGGACGCATTCGTTGGTATTCAGGCGCCGTGACCGACGTTCGCCGCTTCGTGCGATTGCGGATTTCCTGTGGCCGCGGGGCGGCTGGACGCGTGCATTTCATTACGTGAAACACCGGGTGCGTCGGCTGCCTGATTCGCCAGAACGCATCGCGCGTGGGATTGCGGCGGGTGTGTTCACTGCGTTCACTCCGTTCTACGGTTTGCACTTTGTTGTGGCGGTACTGCTGGCGCGCCTGTTCAACGGCAATATTCTGGCGGCCCTCAGCGGTACTTTCTTTGGCAATCCGCTCACTTATGTGCCTATTGGTGTGGCGTCGCTGCAAACTGGCCACTGGTTGCTGGGCACCGATTTTGACACTGAGGTGGATCATTCGCTGATCGGCAAGTTCTTTGGTGTCAGCAAGGATGTCTGGAATAACCTGCTGGTCCTGGTTTCGGATCGGGAAGCGGACTGGCATGGGCTGCAGCTATTCTACGACGAAGTGTTCTTGCCTTATATGATCGGTGGGGTGATCCCCGGGATTATCGCCGCGACGGTTTGCTATTTCCTGAGCGTACCCTTGATCCGGGTCTACCAGCAGCGCCGCCGCTCTAAGATCAAGGCCAAATTCAAGGCGATCAAGGCGCGGGCGCATATCGAAAGTGGCATCGCAATCCAATCCGTCGCAGCCAAAGTGGCACCGCGAAAGGCACGCTAGATTTTTGCAGTTTGCTCTTTTTGTCTGGCGGTCTAGTGTCAGGGAAACTGGGCTTTCTAGGACTGGCAAAAATGGCTGATAACTCTCTGCGACTGGGTCTTAACATCGATCACGTGGCGACTGTGCGCAACGCGCGCGGCGGGGCCTACCCGGATCCGGTCCGGGCTGCAATTATGGCGGAAGAAGCCGGCGTTGATGGGATTACTGCGCACCTGCGGGAGGATCGCCGTCATATCATGGACACCGATATCGAAGGTTTGATGCAGGCGCTGACGGTGCCGTTGAACTTTGAGATGGCAGCGACGGACGAAATGCAGGCCATCGCTCTGCGTCACCGTCCCCATGCGGTTTGCATCGTTCCCGAGAAACGCGAGGAACGCACCACCGAAGGTGGGCTAGAAGTGGCTCGTGAAGAAAACAAACTGGCGCATTTCATCGCGCCATTGCGGGATGCTGGCTGCCGTATCTCGATTTTTGTTGCTGCGGATCAGAAGCAGATCGAGGCAGCACACCGGATTGGTGCTGACATCGTCGAGTTGCACGTGGGCGCCTATTGTGATGCCCATGCTGAGGGTGATTTCGACCTGCGCGATACCGAGTTGGCGAGCCTGCGTGAGATGTCCACCTATGCGCATTCACTGGGGCTAGAGGTACACGCGGGTCACGGGCTGACCTATGATTGCGTCAAACCCATTGCGGCATTTCCTGAGGTGCAGGAATTGAACATCGGTCATTTCCTGATTGGCGAGGCTGTGTTTCGTGGTTTGACTCCGGCGGTGCATGAGATGCGTCGTTTGATGGATGAGGCTCGTAGCTAATGAGTTAGCCGTTTTCTTTGAAGAAAACGGTACGGAATTTTCCAAAATTCCGGGTAGATGCGGAAAACAAACATGATCCTTGGCATCGGTACTGACCTTGCAAATATAGACCGGATCCAGCGGACGTTGGATCGATTTGGTGATCGGTTTAAGAACCGCGTGTTCACCAGCATCGAACAACGCAAAGCCGAGCGTCGTTTGGATGTCGCTGGTACCTATGCCAAACGCTGGGCCGCCAAGGAGGCCTGCTCGAAAGCGCTGGGGACAGGCCTGCGCATGGGGATTGCCTGGAAGGATATGGCGGTCAGCAATCTGCGCAGTGGTCAGCCCGTAATGCACGTGACTGGCTGGGCAGCCGAGCGGTTGCGTGAGATGACCCCGGTGGGTCATGAGGCGGTGATTCATGTGACCCTGACCGATGATCACCCCTGGGCGCAGGCCTTTGTGGTGATCGAGGCGCGAGTGATTGCTGATCTTGACGATGGAGCGGGGGGCTAAGCTTGACTTACCCGCATCCGGACCGCATGTAGCCTCGGACCTATTGTTGAACCGGAGAGCCTGATGGCGACCAAAGTCCAAGCTGGAAATTCGATCATCGAGACGATCAAAACCATTGTCTATGCGCTGTTGATCGCCGGTGTTTTCCGCACCCTGTTTTTTCAACCATTCTGGATCCCGTCAGGGTCGATGAAGGAAACGCTGCTGATCGGCGACTTCCTGTTCGTCAATAAGATGGCTTATGGCTATTCCTATGCCTCGTGTCCCAGCGTGAAACTGGCGCGTCTTGGCGTTGATATCGATGCCGAAGACATTTGTGGTTTCCTGGACGGTGACAATACACGGCTGTTTGGTGGTACGCCTGAGCGAGGCGATGTGGCGGTGTTTCGTCATCCTGTGAACAACACTGACTTTATCAAGCGTCTTATTGGTCTGCCCGGCGACAAAGTGCAGGTCAAAGACAGTGTTCTCTTTATCAATGATCAGCCGGTCGCGTTGAAAGACATTGAAGACTTTGAAGAGGAAATGGAGCGTCAGGGCCCGCAAGGTCGCTACCCGAGATGTGAGAATAATGCAGCCGTGGGTGAAGGCGGCGTTTGTATTAAGTCGCGCCAAATCGAGACGCTGCCGAATGGTGTTGAACACGCAATTCTGAACATCGGCAATCAACCTACCGATCATACCGGGGTGTATCTGGTGCCCGAGGGGCATTACTTCTTCATGGGGGACAACCGGGACAACTCGACCGACAGTCGCGTGCCTCAATCGGCAGGCGGTGTTGGCTTTGTGCCTTATGAAAACCTGATCGGCCGGGCAGATCGTATTATGTTCTCTTCTGCAGGGCGGTCGATGTTGTTCTTCTGGACCTGGCGCAGTGATCGTTTCTTCAAGGGTATCAAGTGAAGCTGTCAAAAGAAATGCGGGGCTTTCAGGATCGGATCGGGCATCAGTTCGCCGAGCCGGAGCTGTTAGTGCGAGCGCTGACCCATGCCTCGATCTCGTCATCGACGCGTAGCGACAACCAGCGGCTTGAATTTCTGGGGGACCGGGTGCTGGGGCTGGTATTGGCAACAGCGCTGTTGGAAGATGACAAAACTGCCTCTGAGGGACAGTTGGCGCCGCGCTTTAATGCTATGGTGCGCAAAGAGACCTGTGCCGATGTCGCCCGCGAGATCAATCTGGGCGAAGTGTTGAAGCTGGGCCGATCCGAGATGATGTCGGGCGGGCGGCGCAAGCTGGCGTTGCTAGGTGACGCGATGGAAGCGGTGATTGCCGCGGTCTACAAGGACGCCGGGTTCGAGGCGGCGCAGGCGATGATCCTGCGGCTTTGGGCCAATCGTATTACTTCAGTCGAGGCAGACGCGCGCGACGCCAAGACCTCGTTACAGGAACTGGTTCAGGCCAAGGGGGAAAAACCTCCTGCCTATGAGTTAGTGTCTCGCACGGGGCCGGATCATCAGCCGGTATTTACGATCGCGGTACGTCTTAATGATGGCGCCGAGGCGCAGGCCACCGCTGGATCAAAACGTCAGGCCGAACAGGCCGCAGCCACTGCGCTGCTAAGCAAACTGGAGCAAAAACAATGAGTACTCGTGCCGGATTCGTGGCCCTGATTGGTGAACCGAACGCGGGCAAGTCGACGCTGCTGAACCGCATGGTTGGCGCCAAGGTGTCGATCGTGACCCACAAGGTGCAGACCACCCGTGCGCGCATTCGTGGCGTGGCGATGGATGGTCAAAACCAGATTGTGTTCGTCGACACGCCCGGCCTGTTTGCGCCGCGCCGTAGGCTGGACCGCGCCATGGTTGCCGCTGCCTGGGGCGGTGCTGCGGATGCGGACGTGATCGTGCTGATGGTCGAGGCCCACAGGGGTGTCACCGAGGGCGTTGAGAAGATCCTGGAAGGCCTGGCCGAAATTGGCGAGGGGCGTACAGTACTTCTGGCGATCAACAAGATTGACAAGGTTCCGACCGAAAAACTCTTGGGATTGGCTCAGATATTGAACGAGCGCTATGCCTTTTCCGAGACCTTTATGATCTCGGCTGAAAAGGGGCATGGGGTCGAGGATCTGCGCAGCTGGTTGGGGGGCAAAGTACCCGAAGGTCCGTGGTTGTATCCCGAGGATCAGATCGCCGATCTGCCGTTGCGGATGATTGCCGCCGAGATGACCCGCGAGAAGCTGACGCTGCGGTTGCATCAGGAATTACCTTATCAAATGACGGTCGAAACCGAAGGCTGGGAAGATCGCAAGGATGGCTCGGTCAAGATTGACCAAGTAATCTATGTGGTACGTGACGGTCACAAAGGCATCGTACTGGGCAAGAGCGGCGAGACCATCAAGGCTATTGGTCAGGCATCCCGGACTGAATTGACCGAGTTCCTGGATCGTAAGGTGCATTTGTTCCTGCAGGTCAAAGTGCGGCCCAACTGGCAGGATGAGTCCGAGCGCTATTCGCAGATGGGGTTGGACTTCAAGGACGGAAACTAAGGTTGGGCGGTTATCGCTCAAGCTCAAGTGTTGAGCTTCCCCGACCGATAGTTCGGGGAAGCCTTCGTTCTATAGGACCCAAGACATGGCCCGTCTGACTGCTGAGTTCTGGGTTCATGCCTATTTGGCGCGGCTCAGGTTTCAGGAAATTCCCGCCTTTGTAGTGGCGCACGGTGACGACACCGCCGGCGCTGTGCTGGTCAAGTTGAATACACTGGACGGGCAGGCGATTGCGTTTCAGCGCTCGTTTGATCTGATGAGTGGCGAGCGGCAGTGGATCGAGCTGGCCTCAGGGGAAGAGCGCGACGTCGATACATCCGTTCGCAAACAGCGGGAATTCGACCCCGATCTGTGGGTGATCGAGGTCGAGGACCGACAGGGGCGTCACCTTCTGGGTGAACCGGGGCTGGAGTAATTACCAGCCGCTGGTTTTCATCGCGATATCGTGGCCTATGGCGGATGGTGCCCCACCGGCAAACGCGCGCACCTGCCCGGCAAAGGTTTTGAAAAACTCCTGCGACTGCAGATGAGCCAGTGTCTCGGCGCTGTCCCAGCGGCCCCAGTGGAACCGGGTTTCCTTGTCGTCTGCCACGGCCACTTGATAGGTGAATTTTCCAGCAATTACCGGATCGCTTTCGATGGCGGTTATGAAATCTTTCATGGCGCTTTGCCACGGGGCTTCGTCGCCGCTGTATTTGTAAGTGATGGTGATGCCGCGCATGATTGAAATTCCTTAATTAACTGATGCGTTAATTAAGATAGGCAATGGATCGGGGCATTCAAGGGGCTCCTTGCGGTTTGCCGGGGCTTCGGGTCTGTTGCATGCTGGAAACCTGAGGGAGAGCGGCCATTGGAATGGCGTGATCACGGCATCTTGCTAAGCCTGCGTCGCCATGGTGAAAGCTCGGCCATTATTGATGTCTTCACCGAAGAGCATGGCCGTCACGCAGGCGTGGTGCGCGGAGGTGCCAGCCGCAAGCAAGCACCGGTGCTGCAACCCGGCGCGCAGTTGGATCTGATCTGGCGCGCCCGGCTAGAGGATCATCTGGGGCACTATCAGGCCGAGCCACTGCGCAGCCGCGCGGCGGCGGCGTTTTCGGGGCGCATGGCGCTGGCAGGACTGAATGCGGTGACAGCGCTGTTGTCGTTTTGCCTGCCAGAGCGCGAGCCTCATGCCAGCCTTTATACCAAGTCCGAGCAGCTATTGGACCTATTGGAGCAAGAAAGTCTGTGGCCATTGGCCTATCTGCACTGGGAGTTGGCGCTGCTGGAGGAAATGGGATTTGGGCTGGATCTCACCAGTTGTGCGGTGACGGGGGCAACAGAGGGGCTGATCTATGTCTCTCCCAAGTCCGGTCGGGCGGTATCTGCCGAAGGGGCAGGGGACTGGGCAAGTCGGTTGTTGCCGCTGCCGCCTGTTCTGCGCGGTGAGGGCGATGCTGGGGATGCTGAGATAGAGCAGGGTCTGCGCACCACTGGTTTCTTCCTTGAGGCACGTCTGGCGCCGTCGTTAGGCCATCGTCCACTACCCGAGGCGCGCGGGCGATTTGTTGATGCCTTTACTCGGCGGCGGTGAACAGCATCTCGCGGCCCGCGACATTGCTTAGGATCAGTGTACTCCCCGAGACTTCGGATAGGGTCATGTCTTGTAGGGCCTGCAGGAATTGGCTTTCCGCTGCCAGATCATCGCAGGCCATGCGTGTAACGTTAAGGTGCTGGGCATCGAACCAGGGGTAGGGGGCGTCCAAGTCGGCACTGTAGTTGTTGCACGGGGCGACACCGGCGATGCGGCCCGGCTCAGGAAAGTTCAACGTAGCCGTGGCTGCAAAGGGCTGGCCGTCTATCTCTGTCAGGTGCCATTTGTTGTCAGCAGCGCCGTAGGCAGCAATGGTTTCATCACCTCTGCAGGCGGCAAGGCTAAGGCAGATGAAGCCAAGAGGGATCAGGGAATTGGGCATAGGCATGCCGCCAATCTAAGCAAGATCGCTGGGCGTTCAAGCTGGGGATTGTGCCAAAATCAACTCTATCAGATGGCACAGCGGGTTGGGCGATAGGTTTTGGCTGTTGGGCAGATCATCGAGCCCGATCAGCGTGGCATAGATCATCTTTGAATAAGGGGTGGGGGGGACTTTGGCCTCGGTCAGCAGGCTGTCCAGGTAGGCGAGCCGCCGGGCATCCACCCGGTCCACTGTTTGCCGCACCAACGGTTCCGCACGGGCCCAGGCCCGGATAGCGCTTTCTGATGCCTGGTTTGGGTCCAGTTCGGCGGGGGTCTTCTGAGCAATCTGTGCCAGCGCACGCAATCGGTCGCGCGGGGTGGGCACGGGGGCCAGGGCGTCAATGATATCAGTGACCGCGCGTTGCTCCCACAGTTCCATCATCGCGCGGTGAAAACCCGCAACGTCCGGAAAATGCCAGTAAAACGACCCTTTGGAACTGCCTACCCTGCGGGCCAGCACCTCGGCTTTTAGGGCAGTAGGGCCGTGTTCGGCCAGAGCGTTGAAGCCGGTAAAAATCCAGTCATCTGGGGAAAGTCTTGGTTTGGACATGCGTAAACTATACGGATGCGTATGGACTCTGGCAAGGGGATCTGCAATCCATACGGTAACGTATGGAATCGGAGAAGAGAGATGCAGATCAATCGTAGTTATGCCGCCGCTGCTGTCCTGATGGGGTTAACCGTGGGGCTTCATATTTTTGGCGGAGGGCCTGAGATCCACGACCCGATCCGAGCTAGCGCACTTCCGGATGTGGTGCGCGCCATTGGCTCGGTGTTGTGGCATGCGGTGACCTGGATGCTGATCCTGATGGCCGTGGCCCTTGGTTGGCTAAGCCTGCGCCGTGATCCTGCGCTTTTTGTCATAGTGGCTGCGATGCAGGTTGGCTTTGCGGCGCTGTTTGTCTTTTATGGCTGGACGCTGCTAGGTACGCTTTGGGAAACGCCTCAATGGGTTATCTTTAGCGTCATTCCCGTGGTTATGTTTTTTGGGCTTTGGCAAGACAAGCGCAGCGCATAGCGGACCATCAGATCAAAGATCGCGGAGGATATGGGGCGCGAGGTGCCTGAAGGTCACTCGGTCGTTATGATGTCCGCAATTTTGTTGCCAATGGCGGTGCTGGCCTTGGTCGACGGGTGGATCATGTCGAGCGCATGGTACGAGCGGTCCCCGTGCGGAACCAGATCGCGCAGGGACAAGAAATAAATACCGCTGTCGATCTCGGCCAGGCGGGTAATGCGTTGCTCCAGAATATCGCCTTCTTCACGGCAGTGCTCAATCGCCGAGCCAACACCGGGGCTGCGCAGGTATCCGACATAGATGACTTTTGCCCCGGTTTGGCGGAATTGCGACAGCATGCCGGGGATGGCACCTTTGCGCCCGTCCTTTGATATCAGCTTGTCCAGTTTGCGGTCACAGGCGAAGCAACCACAGCCGAGCCACAAATCATTGCCGCCGCCATTGACGATAATCCAATCCCAATCACCTGCCTTGTATTGTTTGCGGATGTTCATACCGGCACTGCCAGACACCGGCAGGTGATAAATGATCCGTGCAGCCGAAATCGATCGATCTATCACCGGTTCGCCCAGTGTTTCTGCAACGGTGTCTGGGATTGATTGGCTGCTGACACTGTTCCATGCCATCAGCGAATCGCCCATCGCCAGGATGCGGGGGCTTTGACCGCTTGGCGGTGCGCCTGCACAGCCAGACAGCAACACTGCGAATACGGCAAAAAGACGGGTGACTAAGGTCATGAGGCTTATTAGCGAAAATATGCCTCGATGATAACAGCCTTGAGGAGAAACAGTCTCTTTCTGAGATCGGCAGTGGTGGTGGGAAAAGAAAAGCCCGGCGCAAGGGCCGGGCAGTTAGGGGAAAACCCCGGGGGAAATGCTTGGAGGTCAGGCCAGCAGGCGGCGGGCGATGACCTGGGCCTGAATTTCGGCAGCGCCTTCAAATATGTTGAGAATGCGGGCATCACACAGCACGCGTGAGATTTTGTATTCCAAGGCAAAGCCGTTGCCGCCATGGATTTGCAACCCGTTGTCGGCGGCGGCCCATGCAACGCGCGCGCCCAGCAGCTTGGCCATTCCGGCCTCAAGATCGCAGCGGTGGCCGTTGTCTTTCTCCCAAGCTGAGAAATAGGTCAGCTGGCGGGCGATCATGATCTCAACAGCCATCATTGCCAGCTTGCCCGATACACGCGGGAATTCGATCAGCGATTTGCCGAACTGCTTGCGGTCTTGGGCGTATTGCGTGGCGATATCCAATGCAGACTGTGCAACACCGATGGCGCGGGCTGCGGTCTGGATGCGGGCGGACTCAAAGGTCTCCATCAGCTGTTTAAAGCCTTTGCCTTCTTCACCGCCCAGCAGGTTTTCACCTTTGACCTGAAAGCCGTCGAACGCCAATTCGTATTCCTTCATGCCGCGATAGCCGAGCACTTCGATCTCGCCGCCGGTCATGCCTTCGGTGGGGAAGGGGTCTTGCTCGGTTCCGGGTGTTTTTTCCGCCAGAAACATCGACAACCCGCGGTGATCCGCGCTATCCGGATTGGTGCGGGCCAGCAGGGTCATCACATGGGTGCGGGCGGCATGAGTGATCCAGGTTTTGTTGCCAGTGATTTGATAGTCGCCATTGGCGTCCTTGATGGCGCGGGTGCGCAACGAGCCAAGGTCCGAGCCTGTGTTGGGCTCAGTAAACACTGCAGTTGGCAGGATCTCGGCGCTGGCGATCTTGGGCAACCAGTTGGCTTTCTGCTCGTCAGTGCCACCACAGATAATCAGCTCAGCCGCGATTTCGCTGCGGGTGGCCAGCGAGCCGACGCCGATATAGCCGCGCGACAGTTCCTCGGAGACCACCACCATCGAGGCCTTGGATAGGCCAAAGCCACCGAATTCTTCGGGGATGGTCAGGCCAAAAACACCCATTTCGGCCAACTCGTCGATGATCTCCATCGGGATCAGCTCGTCCTTGAGGTGCCAGTCATGGGCGTGAGGCTCGACCCGCTCGACGGCGAAGCGGCGGAATTGCTCGCGGATCATTTCCAATTCTTCGTCCAGCCCGGTGGCGCCGGTGGTCAGGTTGGCGGATTGTTCTTGCATCAACTCGACCAAGCGGCTGCGGGCGGCCTGCGTGTTGCCCGTTTGGGTCAAAGTGACGACCGCAGGTTCCATCAGTGTGTTTAAGTCATCAAGCCCCAGACCCAAATCCTGCAAGCGGACAACTTCGCCCTGGTTCATCTGAATGCCGCCGTGGATTTGGCTGAGGTATTCGCCAAAGGCGATCTGATGGATCAGCTGTTCGACCTCACCAAATTTTCCGTCCGCTTGCAGGCGTTCGGCCCATTTCTGCATCTGCACAAGGCTTTGGTGATAGGTGGCTAGCCATGACAACCCATGCGCGGCTGTTTGGTTCTGTTCAATCAACTGCCCCGAGACACGACCCTCTTCGCTAACCATCGCTGCGACCGCAGTGCGGGCGGATTGGAACAGCTTTTCCACAGGCGGCAGCGCAGCATTGGTCAGCGCCAGCAGATCACTAAGAAGGGTCGGTTTCATAAGCGGGTCCTGTTTGTCTTGGGCGAAGGGTCGCATTTATTCCGTCTTGGGTGGTGGTAATCACTTTGCACTTGCAGCGCAACATAAATACGCTGCATTGCGGCATTTTGGATAATTGTTGCGCAAGCGTTTCGTGAGTGCAGCTTCGCGCGGATATGGTACAGGGGTTCCATGGACAGTTTATTCTTACTCATTTCACCCTTCCAGTTGATCGCGGCAGTTGGCGTTGCCTTGTTCGCTGGTGTGATCAAAGGGCTGGTCGGGTTTGGCATGCCGATGATCCTGATATCCGGGCTCAGCGTGTTTCTCAGCCCCGAGCTGGCCTTGGCTGGTTTGATACTGGCAACTGTGGCTAGCAATGGCATACAGGCGCTGCGGCAGGGCTGGGCGGCGGCTTGGCAATCAGTGAAGCGGTTCCGGGTGTTCCTGCTGGTTGGGCTGGTGTTTTTGCTGTCCAGTGCGCAGCTGGTGCGGCTGCTGCCGACGCAGGTTCTGCTGCTGGTGCTGGGTGTCCCGATCACCATCTTCGCCTTCCTGCAACTGTTCGGGCTGCGGTTTCACCTTGAGAAACCCTCTACCCGAATCGAGGCGGCTGTAGGTGCCTTTGCGGGCTTTATCGGCGGGTTGTCGGGCGTTTGGGGGCCTCCGACGGTGGCCTATCTGACAGCGCTGGACACACCCAAAGGTGAGCACATTCGGGTGCAGGGCGTGATTTACGGGCTGGGCGCTGTGGCGCTGCTGGTGGCGCATACCGGGTCTGGGGTGCTACGCGCCGAAACCCTGCCGCTGTCACTGGCGCTACTGCCACCAGCGATGTTGGGCATGTGGGTCGGGGTGCGCTGGCACGACAGCATTGATCAGGCCACGTTCCGCAAGGCCACTCTGGTGGTGCTGGCTGTCGCCGGGCTGAACCTGGTGCGACGCGGGGTGTTCGGATGAGGATGCCAGGATGAACAACCGAGTCTCGGCTGAACGTCTGGCACTGGGCTCCATCGCGGTGTCGCTGCTGGTGTTGGGGCTGAAATTCCTGGCCTGGAGGTTGACCGGATCGGTGGCGCTGTATTCTGACGCTTTGGAATCGCTGGTCAATGTTGGCGGCGCTACACTGGCGTTGATTGCCGTGCGCTATGCTCAACGGCCGGCGGATCGCGGTCATCCCTTTGGCCATCATAAGGCCGAGTACTTTTCAGCCGTAGCCGAGGGCATCATGATCGTGGTGGCGGCATTACTGATTGTGCATCAAGCACTTGCTGCTCTCTCGACCCCGGATCTAAGCGAGCTTGGCCCTGTTGGGCTGGCGGTGAACGCGGTGGCGATGGTGATCAATCTGGCTTGGGCCCGCGTGTTGATCACTTGGGCGCGCAGCCATCATTCACCCGCAATGGCCGCCAGCGGACGCCATTTGATGAGCGATGTCTGGACCTCGGTTGGGGTTTTGGCCGGCTTGCTACTGGCGCTGTTGACAGGTTGGGCAATTTTGGACCCGGTGCTGGCCATCATCGTGGCCCTGAATATCCTGCGCGAAGGCATTCTGGTCATCCGGTCTTCGATCGGTGGGCTGATGGATTCGGCGGCAGACCCGGTTGAACAGGCGCAGATCGAAGAGATTATTCACGCCGCCGCCATTGGCGCGCTACAGGCGCACGACATTCGCACCCGGCGGGCCGGACAGGCGCTGTTCGTCGAGTTTCATTTGGTGGTTAGTGGCGCCATGTCTGTCGCGGCGTCGCATGAGATCTGTGACGGGATTGAGGCCGCATTACAGGCGCAGATTCCCGGTATCAACACCACCATCCATGTCGAGCCCGACAGCAAACTGGAGCCGGATGGCCTGGTCCCGCGGTAGAGACCCCACGCGGGATTTCTCTATCGGAAATACAGCTATTTGCCGGTTTTGCTGCGCTGGCGATCGGCCATCATTGCGGTGATGCGGCTCGCCCATTTGGCGTTTTCGTTGGATAGGTTTTTGATTTCCTTTGCGAGATAGGCAAACCCCAGCCCCGCGTCGCCTGCGCGGGCGGCTTCGATCCCGGTATTGATTGACAATATTGACAATTCCCGCACCGAACGCAGGATATTCCCGGCCAATTCAACGATTTCAGTATTGGCTTCTTCGGTTTCGCGCAGCGTGGCCTCTAGAGTTTCGCGCAATTTGACTTCGGCGGATGCGTCAACCACCAAGCCCTGCAAGTACACCAATGTGCCTTTCCCATCATAGACCGCATTGCCGCGTTCACGCACCCATGCTTCGGTTCCGTCGGCGCGGCAAAACCGATAATCCACATCCCAATTTCGGCGTTGTTCGATGGCGGTGTCGACCTCTGCAAAGACGCCAGTGGCGTCTTCTTTGTGCATCAGGTCACCAAAGGCCACGCGCTTGTTGCCAAGGATGTCATCGACAGAATATCCGCACAGCTTTTCGACCTGGCCGGCCATGAATTCCATCGTGAAAACATCGTCATTTGCGCATCGATAAATAAAGGCGTCGCCGGAACTGAATACGCTTTTGAAAACTGAAAGAGCTTCGTTATTCATTGGTCTCTCCCGCAGCGAAACGCCGCGTCGGTTAAGTAAATGATTTTGCCGCATTGTTCGGGGAATAGGTTAATTTTTAGTTTAGGGTAATTTTGTTTCCTGTGGGTGAAGTTGACTTATTGAAAGCGCAAACTTGCCGTGAAATCACTGTTTGGACTGACCATGTTTGCCCAGCCCCGCAGGGGATCTACCTGATTGCCAGATAGGAGGTACTTATGACCGATGTTCAAAAAGGACAGTGTTTTTGTGGTGCGGTTGCAATCGAAGTGACCGGTGCGCCTGAGGCAATGGGGTATTGTCATTGCGATTCCTGCCGGTCGTGGTCAGCAGGGCCGGTCAATGCCTTTACGCTGTGGAAACCAGATGCGGTGACCGTGACCAAAGGCGCTGAGCATCTGACCATGTTTGAAAAGAATGAAAGCAGCCAGCGCCAGTTTTGTGCACTTTGCGGTGGTCATGTGATGACAGGTCACAAGGGATTTGGTCTGGTAGACGTTTACGCCGCCACCATTCCCACGCAGAAGTTTGAGCCAGGCGTGCATGTAAACTATGCTGAGACGGTTCTGCCGATCAAAGACGGTTTGCCAAAGATGCGTGATTTTCCTGCCGAATTGGGCGGTAGTGGCGACACCATGCCTGAATGATTCAGGCGGTCTAAATACAAAAGGCCCCGATGGTTCGAGGCCTTTTGTCACTATTTTTCTACCTTCAGCCGATGGCTGCGGATTTTACGTCGTCGTCGATGTGCGGCAGATACTGCTGAAAGTTCTCTGAAAACATCTGAACCAGCTTGGCGGCCTGGCTGTCATAGGCTGCCTGATCGTCCCAGGTGCGGCGTGGGTCCAGCAGGACCTCGGCAACACCAGGCACCGACACTGGCACGTCAAAGCCAAAGTTACTGTCCTTGCGGAACTCGACCTCGGCAAGCGAGCCGTCCAGCGCCGCACTCAGCAGTGCACGGGTGGCACGGATCGGCATCCGCGAGCCAATGCCATAGGCGCCACCGGTCCAGCCTGTGTTGACCAACCAGCAAGTCGCGCCGTGCTCGGCGATCTTTTCACGCAGCAGATTGCCGTAGACTTCGGGACGACGTGGCATAAAGGGCGCGCCAAAGCAGGTCGAGAATGTCGGCTCGGGTTCGGTCACGCCGCGCTCGGTTCCCGCCACTTTCGAGGTGAAACCGGACAGGAAGTGATACATCGCCTGCGCAGGGGTTAGTCGGGCGATCGGAGGCAGCACACCAAAAGCATCACAGGTCAGCATGATGATATTCTTGGGGTGGCCGCCCATCGCGCTGCTGGACGCGTTGGCGATATATTCCAGCGGGTAGGCACAGCGCATATTGGCGGTCAGGCTGTCGTCATTGAAATCCAGCTCTTTGGTTTCCTCGTCGAACACCATGTTTTCAATCACGGTGGCGAATTTGGAGGTGGTGGCGTAGATTTCAGGCTCGGCCTCGGCGTTCAGATTGATGGTCTTGGCATAGCAACCACCCTCAAAGTTGAAGGTGCCGTTATCGGACCAGCCATGCTCGTCATCACCGATCAGCGTACGCGATGGATCTGCAGACAGTGTGGTTTTGCCAGTGCCGGACAGGCCAAAGAAAATCGCCGAATCGACAGGGTTGCCAGTGGCGTGGTTGGCCGAGCAGTGCATCGGCATGATGCCTTTTTCTGGCAACAGGTAGTTCAGCAGCGAGAACACTGATTTCTTGTTTTCGCCAGCGTATTCGGTACCGCCGATCAGGATCAGCTTGCGATCAAAATTCATCGCGATGACGGTTTCCGAGCGGCAATTGTGCTTGTCTGGATCCGCCTGAAAGCTGGGGCAGTTGATAACCGTGTAATCAGCCAGGAAGTCGTCCAGATCCTCGCGGTCGGGACGGCGCAGCATGTGACGGATGAACAGGTTGTGCCAGGCCAACTCGGTCACCATACGGACATTGATCGAATGCGCGGGGTCTGCACCGCCGACCAGATCCTGAACAAAGTACTCTTTGCCCTTCATGTGCGCCAACATGTCAGCATAAAGAGCATCAAAGCCTTCGGGGCTCATCGCGGCGTTGTTTTCCCACCAGATGGTGTCGACAACGCCGGCGGTTTTAACCACGTGCTTGTCCTTGGGGGATCGGCCAGTGAATTTCCCGGTCGAGACCAAAAAGGCCCCGCCGTTGCCCAAAGTACCCTCGCCACGCTTCAGTGCAGCCTCGACCAGTGCCGGTTCCATATAGTTATAATAGACATGTCCCAGACCCTCGATGCCCTGATCCTCGAGTCGGAATTGCGGGTTAACCCGTCCTAATGTCATCTGTTTTCTCTCCTATGTCGGCGGACGACACCTTCGTTAGTGGCGACGCCGTGGGGCTATGGAAACGATCAGCAGACCGATGGTCGCGGTCATAACATGGTGTTTTGGGGTGTGAACAGGACGGTTTGGCGCAGTTAGCGCCACCATGGTCAATTTTAGCGCAACCATAAAACCGATGCTGAAAACGACAGCACTTGTTCAGGGGATACTAAGGTATTTTTGTCTCTATTAGGACGCAACATTGCCGCGATTCGTTAATGGGGATTGATTCGGCCCGGCAGAACAGCGATGAATGGGTCAAAAAACAGGCAGTTCAGAGCAGATTAGGGGCACAGCAGATGTCAAAGATTGCATTGGTCGACGATGACAGGAATATCCTGACATCCGTCTCGATGACACTCGAAGCCGAAGGCTTTGAGGTTGAAACATACAACGATGGACAGGCGGCGCTAGACGCATTCAACAAAAAACTGCCGGACATGGCGGTGCTGGACATCAAGATGCCGCGCATGGATGGTATGGATCTGCTGCAACGGCTGCGGCAAAAATCCCAGATGCCGGTGATTTTTCTGACCTCCAAAGATGACGAGATCGACGAGGTGCTTGGCCTTCGCATGGGCGCCGACGATTACGTCAAAAAACCGTTCTCGCAACGCCTGCTGGTCGAACGTATCCGCGCCCTGTTGCGCCGCCAGGAAGCGATCAAAAACGATGCCGATGGTGACGCGCCTAGTGTTGAAACCAAGGTGATGGAGCGCGGCCAGCTGCGCATGGATCCCCTGCGCCATTCGGTCAGCTGGAAAGACAAGGACGTCTCGCTAACGGTGACCGAATTCCTGCTGTTGCAGGCGCTGGCGCAACGACCCGGATTTGTCAAAAGCCGTGACCAGTTGATGGATGTGGCCTATGATGATCAGGTTTACGTAGACGACCGCACCATCGACAGCCACATCAAGCGGTTGCGCAAGAAGATGCGCAGCGCTGATCCTGATTTTTCAGCGATCGAAACGCTGTATGGCATCGGTTACCGTTATAACGAAGACTAAGAGACCCTGGTGGGTCTTGGTGGAAGGGCGCCAATGCGCGACACGGGCATGACACAAAGCCAGCACGACGGTGACGTTGTCTTGGGCGACGATTGGGTCGCCCCGGAGAACACTGTTGCGCGCGAAATGCTGGCCAAACGGGCGCGCCGAGGGTTGTTTTCCCTCAAGGGATCACCGCTGACGCGTAAAATCATCACCTTTAATCTGATCGCCCTGATCATCTTGGTTGCGGGCGTTCTCTACCTCAATTCCTCGCGCCAAAGTCTGGTTTTGCAGCGCGCAGGCGCTGTGGTGGGCGAGGCACGGTTGATTGCCGATGTGCTTGAGGCACAATTGCCGACCAGTGGTGCAGTTAGTCTTGCCACCGGTGAGGGCTTTGATGTTGCCGACACTTTGGCAGGGTTGAGTCTGCGCACAGGTGTCGAGGTTTACGTTTTTGATGCGACCGAAAATCTGATTGCTCAGACCATGGGTGATTCTGAGAGCGAAGCGCTGGATCAGCTGAATGGAGGGCAGTTCGGCCCGGCCCTGATCAGCGATGGATTGTCGGCAATATGGTCCGCTGTTGAGCGCATTTTACCGGCAAGTCGGACGCAAGAGCATGACTCGTTAGAGGATCAGCTGCGGATGATGGTGCCGCGCGCGCTGTTGGACGGCACCAAAGTCGAGCCAGTGGTCGATACTGCCGGCGGCACAGTGTTCTCTGCAGTCACACCCATTTGGCAACAAGGCCAGCCGATAGGTGTTGTTGCCGTGGCGTCTCCGGCTGGTGAAATTGACGCGTTTGTCAGAGCCGAGCGCGAGCGGGTTTTGCAGATGTTTGTGGTGGCGCTGCTGGTCTCAGTCGGGCTGTCGCTGGTGCTGGCCTCGACCATTGCCAATCCATTGGCCGATCTGGCCGAAGCTGCCGAGTTGGGCCGTGATCGCGACTCGCGCAAGGTTCAGCCAGGCCGTATTCGCATTCCTGACCTGTCGGCCCGCCCGGACGAAATTGGCCGGCTAAGTCGGGCGCTGCGTGGCATGGTCAAAGCGCTATACAGTCGCATCGATAGCAACGAGCAATTTGCCGCGGACGTGGCACATGAGATCAAGAACCCTCTGGCCAGCCTGCAATCAGCGGTTGGCACCCTGCGCATTGTCAAGCGCGAGGACCAGCGCGAGACCTTGCTGGCCGTAATCGAACATGATGTGCGACGGATGGATCGGCTGGTCAGCGACATCTCCAATGCCTCGCGTCTGGATGCGGAATTGGTGAAAGAGGAAGAAGAAGAATTTGATCTGCTGGTGATGATGCGCAATCTGAACCAGTATCTGGGTGAAGATGCCCGCGCCAAAGGCATCGATTACATTACTGATCTGGCCGAAGGCCCGATCATGATAACCGGGCTGGAGGCGCGACTGGCGCAGGTGTTTGTCAATCTGATCACCAATGCAATCTCGTTCTGTGATGAGGGCGATGCGATCAGGGTCTGGGCCCGGCGCCGGGCAAACCGGGTACTGGTGGTGGTCGAGGATACCGGCCCCGGTATTCCAGAACAAGCGTTGAGCAAAATCTTCAAACGGTTCTACTCGCAGCGCCCGGACGAGCATTTTGGTAATAACTCCGGTCTTGGTCTGGCGATCTCCAAGCAAATCGTCGAAGCCCACGGTGGCGTGGTCTGGGCCGAAAATATCCGTCCAACCGAGGTTGATCTGACGTCCGAGCCATTGGGCGCACGATTTGTTGTCGGTCTACCGGTCTAGGGTATGGGCGGGCACAATGATCTGTGTCTGCATGCTTCATGTGTAACGTTGGATGGCCGTGGATTGTTGATCCGCGGGGCGTCGGGCAGCGGAAAATCTGCACTAGCGCTTTCTCTGATGGCGCTGGGGGCTTCATTGGTTGCAGATGACAAAGTGTTGGTGACGTTGGATGCGGGCGAGCTGATTGCTCGCGCCCCTGAGCCCATTGCGGACATGGTCGAGGCGCGTGGTCTGGGCCTTTTGCGGGCCGACCGATGCGCCGAATCGGCAATTTGCGCGGTGATTGATATGGACATGGTTGAGACCGAACGCCTGCCTGCGATCCGTACAGTTGAGATCCTGGGGCAGACGGTGACACTGCTACGCAAGATTGACGCTGCCTATATTGCGCCGGCTCTGTTACAATACCTCAAGCGTGGACGACGGAATCCAGATGCAGGAACATAGCGACACTCTGAAGCCTTTGGTGCTGGTGACTGGCCCGTCTGGTGCGGGGCGATCCAGTGCCATCAAGGTACTTGAGGATTTGGGGTTTGAGGCGATCGATAACCTGCCGCTCAGGTTGTTGCCGCGCCTCGTGACCATCGATGAAATGAAGTCACCGATGGCCCTTGGCCTAGATATCCGAAATCGCGATTTTTCAACCGAGGCGCTGCTGGATCTGATTGCGGTGCTAGAGGGGTACCAACATGCTGCGTTGACGATGCTTTACTTGGATGCCAGGCCCGAAGTACTATTGCGGCGCTATTCGGAAACGCGCCGTCGGCATCCGCTTGCGCCCGCCGAAACGCCCGAGATCGGCATTAGTCGAGAGTTGGACCTGATGCGGCCGATTCGCGAGCGCGCCGATATGTTGCTCGATACTTCGGATCTGAATGTACACCAGTTGAAGGCCGAGATTGAACACTGGTTTGCCCCCGGTGGTCGGTCGCTGGCACTGTCGGTACAGAGTTTTTCCTACAAGCGCGGCATCCCGCGCAGCGTTGATATGGTGTTTGACTGCCGGTTCTTGACCAATCCTTATTGGCAAGAGGAGCTGCGCGGCCTGGATGGTCGGGACGAGGCGGTGCAGGCACATGTAAAGACCGACTCGCGTTACAATGAGTTCTTTGAGCGGGTGTTGGGGCTGACCCAAATGTTGCTGCCGGCCTACCGCGAAGAGGGTAAATCACACCTGTCGATCGCCTTTGGCTGCACTGGTGGGCAACATAGGTCAGTGACAGTAGCAGAAACACTGGCCAAAGCCCTTGCAGAAGATGGCCAGCAGGTGTCAATTAGACATCGCGAGCTGCAAGGCCAGCAGTAGAACGGAGAGGCAGGATTGATCGGGATTGTGATTGTTGCGCATGGTGGGTTGGCCAGGGAATACTTGGCCGCTGTGGAGCATGTTGTCGGTAAACAGCTGTCGCTGACAGCTATTTCCATCAACCCCGACGATGATCGGGAGGCCAAGCAGCAGGAGATCTGCATGGCTGCCAATGCGGTGGACAGCGGAGCAGGGGTGGTGGTTGTCACCGATCTGTTTGGCGGCTCGCCCTCGAACCTCAGTCTGCAGGCCTGTGCGCCCAACAATCGTCGCATCCTTTACGGTGCAAACCTGCCGCTTTTGATTAAACTGGCGAAGTCGCGACACTTACCTGTAGCAGATGCCGTGCGTCAGGCGATGGAAGCTGGTAAGAAGTATATTAATTCGCAAAACATCAGTCCCGAAGGGGAGCAATCGATTTAGATGACGCAGAAAACACTCACAATCGTCAACGAAAAGGGGCTGCACGCCCGCGCCTCGGCCAGGCTGGTCGAAGTGGTTGAAGGATTTGATGCCTCGGCTGAGGTTTCCCGCGATGGGTTGTCAGCCTCGGGCGACAGTATTATGGGGCTTTTAATGTTGGCAGCCTCAAGGGGAACGACTATTGACGTCGAAACCTCTGGCCCGGACAGCGATGCCCTGGCGCAGGCCCTAGAGACTCTGGTGGCCGACAAGTTTGGCGAAGGCTATTAAGCCTGAACCTCGTTTGAGCAGAACAGGAATTGTATAGTGGCGGATACCGCTCATGACAGGGACAGCAACCGCATGACGCAGGCGGGAGAGCAGGTCGGCGAGGTTTATGACCGTCGCACCCTGACCTATGCCAATTCCTTTGATGACCGTTGGACCTCGCTGGCGATCCGCAGTATCGAATGGGCCACCGGCAAGTTCATTATCCTGCGCATGGTCGCCAAGTTTGAAAAAAACAACGCCAAGTTTCGCGGCCAGAAATTCTGGCAGGGTGTGTTGGAGGTCATGGGGATCGAACTACAAACCCCAGTTGAACAATTGCGGAATATTCCGACCGAGGGGCCGGTAGTGGTGGTTGCAAACCACCCGCATGGCATGGTCGATGGCATGGTGTTTGCTGAATTGGTCGGCCGGGTGCGTCAGGATTACCGCATCCTGACCCGCTCGGTGTTGACCGGTCTGGACGAAGCGGCGACCTCGTTCATGATCCCGGTTCCGTTTCCGCATGACCCCGAAGCACAGCGTAAGATGGTTGAGATGCGGGCCAAGGCGATGGCGCATTTGAAAGAGGGCGGCGTAGTGGCGCTGTTTCCGTCGGGTGTGGTGATGTCGTCGAAGACTTGGTTTGGACCGGCGCAGGAGGCGGAATGGAACGTGTTCACTGCGCAGCTAATCCGACGATCCGGTGCCAAGGTGGTGCCACTGTATTTCCCAGGCAGCAATTCGCGCGCCTACCAGATTGCCAATAAAATCTCAGCGGTATTGCGCCAGGGGTTATTGCTGCATGAAATCGTACGGTCATGCCACCGGCCACAAGCGCCGATCATTGGCGAAGTTCTGAGCGATGAGCAGATGGAACAGCTGAGCAGTGATCCGCGAGGGTTTATGGTCTGGTTGCGAAAACATACGCTGTCGTTGGGCGACAAGACCTAAAGCCTGCTGTTACCGGAAATGAGTGCCTGCGGCACACTGGTTAATTTTGGCCAGTATTGGCCGCGTTGTTGTGAGCCGATTGAGCGTTTTGTTTGGGGCCGACTTTGAGGCGCTTCTGAGTCACCAGAGCAGCAAGCTCCGGAGCCCTCATCACTTTCATCTTGTCTGACAGAGTACCGACACGCCACCAAGGACAATAGCGGTTTCCACCTTTGGTGGAGCCTCCGCGATTCTCCTTGGCTCTGTGCCGTCACCCTGTCCGCCACTCCTTAAGCGATGAGGGCTCCAGAGCAGCAGCACGATTTTGGTTATGGGGTTAGCGGGTTGGGATTGGGGTGTCGCCGCGGTAATCGTAGAAACCGCGCTGGGTTTTGCGACCAAGCCAGCCGGCCTCGACGTATTTCGTTAGCAGCGGGCAGGGGCGGTACTTGGTGTCGGCCAGCCCATCGTGCAGCACGTTCATGATCGCCAGGCAGGTGTCCAGACCAATGAAATCGGCAAGCTCCAGTGGCCCCATTGGGTGGTTGGCGCCCAGTTTCAGCGACAGATCAATCGATTGCACTGAGCCGACGCCCTCGTAGAGGGTATAGACCGCCTCGTTGATCATCGGCATCAGGATACGGTTGACGATGAAAGCGGGAAAATCCTCGGCGCTGGCGGCGGTTTTGCCCAGCCGCTCGACCACATCATGGCAGGCTGCGTAGGTTTCTTTGTCCGTGGCAATGCCGCGAATCAGTTCGACCAGTTGCATCACCGGCACCGGGTTCATGAAGTGAAAGCCCATGAAGCGTTCGGGGCGATCTGTGCGCGAGGCCAGCCGGGTGATAGAGATCGACGAGGTGTTTGAGGTCAAAATCGTATGCGGCAACAGGTGCGGCAACAAGGCGTCAAAGATCGCTTGTTTCACTGCTTCCTTCTCTGTGGCCGCCTCGATCACCAGGTCAGTGGCGCCAATATCTGCCAGGGCGAGCGTTGGTGTTATCCGTGCCATCGCTGCAGCCATATCAGAGGCCGAGATCTTGTCGCGACTGACCTGGCGGGCTAGGTTTTTGTCAATCGCCGCAAGGGCATCGTCCAAGGCCTGTTGGCTCACGTCGTTCAGAACGACATCATAGCCTGCCAGAGCCATCACATGGGCGATGCCGTTGCCCATCTGTCCTGCTCCGACGATGCCGACTTTTTGAATGATCATGTCCTCTGGCCTTTCGGGTTGCCTGCGGCGTGACCTTACCGATCTGGCCACTGCAGGTGCAAGTGTGATCGCGCCGTATTTAAGCGATTTTTAACATTAGTAATTTGGCAAGAGACTCAGGTCACAGTGGATCTTGGGTGAAAATTGGTGGGTGATATGAGCTATGAACTGACGGGCGCGTCAGCGCTATCGGACGAGCCATGCCGGTATGGCAAATCAAAATTACTGGTGCGAGGGCCACGCCGTGATCTAGACACGCCTTATTTGGCGTTTATGGGCGGCACCGAGGTCTACGGGCGGTTTGTGCCACGCCCCTTTGTGGCGCGGCTTGAAGAGTCGCTGGAGCGGACCTGCGTCAATCTGGGCAGTGTTAACGCTGGCCTGGATAGTTTTGTGAATGATGAAGAGCTGAAATCCGTGGCGCGCGGCGCCGACATCACGGTGTTGCAGGTTTTGGGGGCACAGAACATCTCGAATCGGTTGTACCGGGTGCATCCACGTCGCAACGATCGGTTCCTGCAGGCCAGCGAGTCTTTAAACGAACTGTATGATGATGTGGACTTTACCGAATACCATTTCAATAAGCATCTACTGACTGGGTTGGAAAGCTGTTCTCCCGAGCGCTTTGCATTGGTGCGCGCTGAGTTGGAGACCGCCTGGGTAGCGCGGATGCGCAAGTTGATTGAAGAGTTGGACGGGCAGGTTGTGCTGCTTTGGCTGCGCTACGATCTGGATAAAGGCGCCAACAGCTCGTTGTTGGATCAGGAACCAACTCTGGTCGAGAGCGGGATGATTGACGCCTTGAGATCGCAGGTGATGGGGGTGATTGAAGTGCCGGTGCAAACTGCGGGCGGCGCTGATGACATTGATGGAATGGTTCTGGGCCAGATGGATCTGCCAACGGCGAACCACATGATTGGCCCGCTGGAGCATATGCGCATCGCCAATGCCGCCGCAGAGGGAATTCGCCAGGCTCTGGCAGCTAGCTAACAACATCGTGTCCCTCAAAAACAAAAGGCCCGCTGGTGATCAGCGGGCCTTTGTCTATTTGTGTAGGGTGCGTGCTTGCACGCACCGCGCGGGGGTTAGCCCAGTTTTTCGGTCAGCTCTGGCACCGCCTGGAACAGGTCAGCCACCAGACCAAAATCAGCAACCTGGAAGATGGGTGCTTCTTCGTCTTTGTTGATGGCGACGATGATCTTACTGTCTTTCATGCCAGCCAAGTGCTGGATCGCACCCGAGATGCCAACGGCGACATACAGATCCGGGGCAACAACCTTGCCGGTCTGACCAACCTGCCAATCGTTCGGAGCATAGCCCGAATCAACCGCAGCACGCGAGGCACCCACAGCTGCGCCCAGCTTGTCAGCCAAAGCTTCGATTAGTTTAAAGTCTTCTTCGGAGCCAACACCACGGCCACCGGACACAACCACACCAGCCGAAGTCAGCTCGGGGCGGTCAGATGCGGCAACCTTGTCTTCAACCCATTCGGACAGGCCAGGGTCTGCAGCAACGCTGATGGTTCCAACCGAGGCCGAACCGCCGTCTGCAGCTGCGTCAAAGGTTGAGGTGCGGAAGGAAACGACTTTCTTGGCATCGTTTGACCTGACGGTTTGAATGGCGTTACCAGCATAAATCGGACGCTCAAATGTGTTGCCATCAACAACGCCAGAGACGTCAGAGATCACCATCACATCCAGCAGCGCAGCAACGCGCGGCAGGACGTTTTTCGCGTCTGTCGTAGCCGGAGCAACGATGTGCTCATAATCGCCAGCCAGGCTAGCGATCAATGCAGCGGTGGGCTCCGCAAGGCGATGACCCAGGGATGCGTCTTCGGCAACCAGAACGCGCGCAACGCCCGCGATCTTGGCGGCTTCATCACCAGCAGCGGCAGCAGAAGCACCGGCGCACAGAACAGTGATTTCGCCCAGAGAGGCAGATGCGGTGACCGCTTTGGCAGTGGCATCCAGCGCCAGCGCGCCGTCGGTTACTTCAGCAAGGAGAAGAACAGCCATTATACAGCCCCCGCTTCTTTGAGTTTCTCGATCAGCTCGTCCACTGACTTCACCATAATACCAGCAGCGCGGGTATCGGGTTCAATGGTCGAGATAATTTCCAGCCGCGGGGTGACATCGACGCCGTAATCTTCGGCGGTTTTGGCATCCATCGGCTTCTTCTTGGCCTTCATGATGTTTGGAAGGCTTGCATAACGGGGTTCGTTCAAGCGCAGGTCAACAGTAACGATGGCAGGCATCGCAACTTTGATGGTCTGCAATCCGCCGTCCACTTCGCGGGTCACAACAGCGCTGTCGCCGTCGATGTCCAGCTCGGAAGCAAAGGTACCTTGCGACCAGCCCAGCAGAGCCGAAAGCATCTGACCGGTGGCGTTCATGTCGTTGTCGATCGCCTGTTTGCCGGCCAGAACCAGACCGGGCTGCTCTTCCTCGACGATTTTTGCAAGGATCTTGGCAACGGCCAGTGGCTCGATGTCAGTCTGCACGTCATCGGCAGCGACAACCAGGATGGCACGATCCGCGCCCATGGCCAGGGCCGTGCGCAGGGTTTCCTGGGCTTGCTTGACGCCGATCGAGACCGCAATGATCTCGTCTGCCTTGCCGGCCTCTTTCAGTCGGATCGCCTCTTCGACGGCGATCTCGTCAAAGGGGTTCATCGACATTTTGACGTTGGCGAGATCAACTCCGCTTCCGTCCGCTTTGACACGAACCTTCACGTTGTAGTCAATCACGCGTTTGACAGGCACAAGTACCTTCATTTTGCGTATCTCCTTAACAAACGACGAGCCGCTTGGGCGACTCCTCTCTATGCTCTCGGTGCGTTGATACCGATTGGCTAGCGGCTGCAACAGGGCAAAATCGTCACGTTAGCGCACACCGACGTCGCGTTTGTTCATTTGCAGGAGTATCTTTGCAAGAATGTTTCGTAGGGGAAATTATCGGTTCGCCAAGGTAAAGGATTCGGCTGCCTGTAGGGCAGCCGGGGGGTTTTAGGGGCGATTTTGGCTAGGTGATTCGTTTTCGCCTGGCAGTTGTGTGTCAGCCGTGGTTCAGCGATTGGCGCCAGGAACCCAGAGCACATCGTCAGTGCCATTGTTATTTGCGACACGGGCCGCAACAAAGAACCAGTCTGACAGGCGGTTCAGATATTTGACGGCCGCGGGATTGACCTGTTCGCTGCTGGCCAGATCTGTGGCCAAGCGCTCGGCACGTCGCGCCACGGTTCGACAGACGTGCAGATGTGCCGACAAGGCTGATCCGCCTGGCAGCACAAAGCTGCGCAGCGGCGTCAGATTCTTGTTCATCACATCAATCTCTGCTTCCAGCCGGTCCACTTGCGACGGAACCATGCGTAGCGGCGGGTATTCCGCTTTGGCATCCTGTTCCATTTCCGGGCGACACAGATCGGCACCAAGATCGAACAAGTCGTTTTGAATGCGGGCCAGCGCGTCATCCATCTCGGCGTCAGCCACCTGACGGGCAACACCGACAAAGGCGTTCAACTCGTCCGAAGTGCCATAGGCGTTGACCCGCGCGGCGTGTTTGACGACGCGATCACCATTGCCAAGTGCGGTGTCGCCCTTGTCGCCGGTGCGGGTGTAGATCTTGTTGAGAACCACCATGTTACTGGCCTCCTTGGCTCCGTAAATAGACATAGGCAACGATCAACAGCACGGCAATGAACTGGAACAAAAGCCGCAGTCGCATCATCTTGTTGCCGTGTTTATGGTTGAATTCACCGCCCTTGCCGTAGCCCGCGATGCCGATCACCAGCACGACAACCACGGCGGCCATTGCCGCAACAACCAAATAGAAGAGTGAATCAGCCATTACGCCCTCGCAGCATGTGAATTAGTCAACCTTGGTCTAGCGCGCGTTCCGAGGGAAAGCGACCGCGATTTTCAGCGCAGCTTGGCCAGGATGCGATCCGTGGCTCGGGTGGTGAGGATACGCTTTAGAAAACCACCGATATGGGTTGGGGTTGTGACGTAATACCGCGGGCGGGGGCGGCGTGCTTCGCAGGCATGGATCAGCTTGGCTGTCACGGCTGAGGCTGGGAGTTCAAAGGTATCCGGCCCGTCGCTGTGATACAGCCGCTTTAACAGGCTGCTTTCATACAGCTCGCTCATGGCTGAGTTTTTCCAGTCAACAAACCGTTCAAAATGCGGGATCGAGTTCTCGCGAATTTTGGAGGTGACCGGGCCAGGTTCGATCAAGACCACATGAATGCCCGAGTCGTGCAATTCGATTCGCATCGTATCGGCCAGACCTTCGATTGCGTATTTGGTTGCGACATAGGCCCCGCGCCAGGGGAAGGCGACTAGCCCCAAGATTGACGAGTTCTGCACGATGCGCCCGTGCCCTTGGGCCCGCATCACCGGAATTACTTGCCGTGTGAGTTCATGCCAGCCAAAGAAATTTGTTTCAAAAATCGCCCTTAGCGCATCGGTTGGCAGATCTTCGACCGCCCCAGGCAGCCCGTGCGCTCCATTGTTGAACAGCACATCAAGAGTGCCGCCAGTCGCTGTGAGAACATGTTGCAGGCCGGCAGTGATGGTTTCTGGCTTGGTGTAATCGATTAGCGGGCTTTCAAAGCCCTCGGCGCGCATACGGTCACAGTCGCGTTGTTGGCGGCACGAGGCAAATACTGTCCAGTCGCGATCACGCATACCGCGCGCGGCGTCCAGGCCAATCCCCGAGGAACAGCCCGTAATCAGAATGGTTTTTTGCATCTATGCCTCTTTGCCCAATGTCACCAAGGGTCGCCCCGTTTTGTTTATGGGCGCTTCTTGCTGATCAGGGAAGCAGCAATCCAGCCGGTCTGGTCACCTTCGATCACGCGCAGGTGTAACCATCCGGTGCCGCTGTCCTCTAAAACTTCGACGGCGGTGTCATGACTCAATTTGGTCACGACGGGATAGATGGTGCTTGGGCCGCCACGCATATTGACGCGGCTGGCGGTGACATGGCGCAGATCTAGGTCGGGCACAGTGGGGAGCACTGGCTGGACGTCAGTGACTGGAATTTTCTCGGGCTCGGTCAAAGATCCCAACCCGCCGGATAATGACGCCATTTGGATCTGGGGTTCATTTGACGCAGGTGTGCCCACTCGCACTCCGAATTCAAACGAGTCACCAACGGCGGTGATTTGCGCCAGGGCCACCTCGGATCGCAGCTCGGGATCTGCGATTGGCCGATCGGGCAAGGAAGCTGTTATCTTGTTGTTGCGCGGCAGCAAAACTGGTTGTTGCACGGGTTGGAGTAGTGGCTTTGGAACCAGAGAGGCCGCTGTCACGCTAGGCTCGGCGATGGGTTTTGCCTTGGCGACAGCAACGGGATCAGGCCGTTGCGGGGGCACAAAACCTGACCCGCCGCTCAGCTCGTAGAACGACCATCCCATAAAAAAGAAAGATACCAACACAAAGCGTGACATGGTGCTAACTCCCCCCCCGGAAATTGCGGATGTGAAAAAATACAAAATGAAACCCGGAGGCAGATTACCGGTGGCATAGATGGTAGCGCGGTTCTCTTACAGGGGAACAGGGGAGAGTCGACTGAATTCTCCCCCGAGTGTTGCCTTGGGGGCAATCGTGGTCCGCATCAAAGGATTTTACCCGCAGCCGCTTTACCAACATCGGTCAGGCAAGTATCACCAATCCATGACAGATTTGGTAGACCACACCGACTTGCCCTCTTCTCCTGACGGAGGTGAGATCCTTGAACCGCTGCGCCGCGCAATCGGCGAGCGCTATCTGACATATGCGCTGAGCACCATTATGCACCGGGCTTTGCCGGATGCGCGTGATGGTCTGAAGCCGGTGCATCGGCGAATCCTGTATGCGATGAGTCGGCTGCGGCTGACATCTACCGGTGGGTTCCTGAAATCGGCCAAGATCTCGGGCGATACCATGGGGGATTTCCACCCTCACGGCGACGCCGCGATCTATGACGCGATGGCGCGCCTGGCGCAGGATTTTAACGTCCGCTACCCGCTGGTTGATGGCCAGGGTAACTTTGGCAACATCGACGGAGATAACCCGGCTGCCTCGCGTTATACAGAAGCACGGATGACATTCATCGCCGAGGCGATGCTGCAGGGTTTGGCTGAGAACGCGGTGGATTTCCGCGACAACTATGATGGCCGCCTGACCGAACCCGTGGTGCTGCCGGCCACCTTCCCTAATATTCTGGCCAATGGCTCTTCGGGTATTGCGGTGGGCATGGCGACCAATATCCCGCCGCATAACATTGCCGAGCTGATCGACGCTTGTCTGCATCTGATCAAGACGCCGGATGCGCGTGATGACACCTTGCTGTCTTATGTGCCGGGGCCTGATTTCCCGACGGGCGGCATCATCGTCGAGCCGCCAGAGAATATCGCTCAGGCCTATCGCACGGGTCGTGGCTCGTTCCGCTTGAGGTGCAAGTACGAGGTTGAGGATCTGGGGCGCGGCCAATGGCAGATCGTGGTCACCGAAATTCCCTATCAGGTGCCAAAATCCAGGCTGATCGAAAAGGTCGCCGAGCTGATCCAGACCAAGAAGGTCCCGATTCTGGGTGATATCCGCGACGAATCGGCCGAGGACATTCGGGTGGTGCTTGAGCCACGTTCCAAGAACGTCGACCCGGAAGTGTTGATGAACATGATGTACCGCAACTCGGATTTCGAGGTGCGGTTCTCGCTAAACATGAACGTGTTGATCGACGGGGTCACGCCCAAGGTCTGCTCGATGAAAGAGGTGCTGCGCGCCTTTCTTGATCACCGCCGCGACGTGCTGCAACGACGATCAGCGTTCCGGATGGAAAAGATCGACCACCGGCTCGAGGTTCTGGCCGGCTTTATCATCGCCTTCCTCAATCTTGACCGGGTGATTGAAATCATTCGCTACGATGACGACCCCAAAGCGGCGCTGATGCGTGAGGATTGGAGCCTTGATCACCCGCGTGCGCTGACTGAAGGCGAGTATGTTACGCCCGTCGCTGGACCCGGTGAGCTGACAGATGTTCAGGCCGAGGCGATTCTCAACATGCGGCTGCGTTCATTGCGCCGTTTGGAAGAGGTGGAGCTGGTCCGCGAACGTGAAGCGCTGCGCGAAGAACGCGCTGGGCTGGTTGCTCTGCTGGCTTCTGAGAGCTTGCAGTGGGACAATATTGTTGGGCAGTTGAAAGAGACCAAGAAGCAGTTTGGCAAGAATTATGCCGGTGGTGCCCGGCGGACCCAGTTTGCCGAGGCTGGCGAGGTCGAAGAGGTGCCGCTAGAGGCAATGATTGACCGCGAGCCTATCACTGTGGTGTGCAGCCAAATGGGTTGGATCCGCGCGATGACAGGTCATATCGACCTGTCCCGTGAACTGAAATTTAAAGACGGCGATGGACCTCGGTTTGTATTCCATGCCGAGACAACCGACCGGCTGCTGGCCTTTGGCAGCAATGGCCGTTTCTACACGATCAGCGCCGCCAACCTGCCCGGTGGGCGCGGTATGGGCGAACCTCTGCGGCTGATCGTGGACTTGCCCAACGAAGTCGAAATCGTCGACCTGTTCATTCACAACCCCGAGGGCAAACTGCTGGTGGCCTCGATGGCCGGTAACGGTTTTGTCTGTGCCGAAAGCGAGATTGTCGCCCAGACCCGCAGCGGTAAGCAGGTGCTGAACGTCAAAGGCGACGACCGCGCCAAGATCTGTGTGCCGGTGGTCGGTGACCACGTTGCGGTGGTGTCCGAGAACGGAAAGTTTCTGGTGTTCTCGGTCGAAGAGATGCCCGATCTGACACGGGGCAAGGGCGTGCGACTGCAGAAGTACAATATGGCGCGTGGCAAACAGGGCGCGCTGGAGTTGGACGGCGGGTTGAGCGATATTACCACGTTCAAATGGGACGATGGGTTGACCTGGGAAATGGGCGGCGGCAAGACCCGCCACGAACAGGATCTCAGCCAATGGCTGGGTAAACGTGCCGGCGTCGGCAAACGCCCGCCTTACGGATTCCCGCGTTCCTATAAATTCGACTGAAACGGGGGCTGCAACCTGTGACCCCGACGCCACCCGCATCAGATGTGATGCGGGTGGCGCTTTACCGAGGGTATACTAGCAGTCTATCTGGTCGGGACTTTTTCGAAAAAAGAGACCCGATTATGATCCGACTTATTGCTTTCCTGACGTCCCTGACGTTGCTTGTCGCCTGCGGCGAAACTCAACTGGACGAGGCCCCCGAGGATCTGGGCACCTTCAAAATGCGTGTCGGGTATATTTATACGGACAAGGCGCTGCAGTGGCCTCTGTCGCGCAATGCCGAAGGATCGGACTGGAACGCCACGCTGCAGAACTCTTTGGACGGGCGGTTGCGCCGTTATGAAGGCACCCAGGAATACGATGTTGCGATCACACTAGAGGGTTTCATGCTGGCGCCTCCGGGTATCCCTATTGTGTTGTCTCCCAAAAGCGTCGCGGTGGTGAATGTCTTTGTCTATGATGTTGCCGGTCAGGAATATCTGGCCAAGAAACACCAGATGGAGATCTTTGAGAGCACCACTGGCGAAAGTGCAGTTCTTGGATCTGGCCATAGTCGCACCAAGGAAGAACAGATTGCGGGTTTGTCGCTGAACATTGTCGATGCGGTCGAAGAGTGGATGGCAAAGCAACACCAGGAAAATGGCTGGTTTGATCTGCGATCGGATGACGTTGAAATAGACCCCGCAGCCCCTAGCTAATCGCTGGTCAGTCAGCTGTCATAAAAGTTTCAATTCTGAACTGCTTGATATTTGTGCGCAAAGCAAATATGTCGCCCGCGACAATGATCCGGGTCGACTGCAGACCCCCTATACCAAAAAGGTGCCTATAGTATGGCTAAGGAAAAGTTCGAACGTACCAAACCACACGTCAACATCGGCACCATCGGCCACGTTGACCACGGCAAAACCACGCTGACCGCAGCGATTACCAAGTACTTTGGTGACTTCAAGCTCGCGGAATCACCATCTCGACCGCCCACGTTGAGTATGAAACCGAAGCGCGTCACTACGCTCACGTTGACTGCCCCGGCCACGCCGACTACGTCAAAAACATGATCACTGGTGCGGCACAGATGGATGGCGCCATCCTGGTTGTGAACGCAGCTGACGGCCCAATGCCGCAGACTCGTGAGCACATCCTGCTGGGTCGCCAGGTTGGCATCCCTTACATGGTTGTCTACATGAACAAAGTTGACCAGGTTGACGACGAAGAACTGCTGGAACTGGTGGAAATGGAAATCCGCGAGCTGCTGTCTTCGTATGAGTACCCAGGCGACGACATCCCTGTGATCGCTGGTTCGGCTCTGGCCGCCATGGAAGGCAAGACACCTGAAATCGGTGAAGAGTCGATCAAAAAGCTGATGGCTGCTGTGGACGAGTACATCCCAACACCTGAGCGTGCGATTGACCAGCCGTTCCTGATGCCTGTGGAAGACGTGTTCTCGATCTCTGGTCGTGGTACTGTTGTGACCGGCCGTATCGAGCGTGGCGTGATCAACGTTGGCGACGAAATTGAAATCGTTGGCATCCGCGACAACAAGAAAACCACCTGTACCGGTGTTGAAATGTTCCGCAAGCTGCTGGATCGTGGTGAGGCTGGCGACAACGTTGGTGTTCTGCTGCGTGGTGTTGATCGTGACGGCGTTGAGCGCGGTCAGGTTCTGTGTAAGCCTAAGTCGGTTCTGCCACACACCAAGTTCGAAGCTGAGGCCTATATCCTGAACAAGGAGGAAGGCGGTCGCCACACACCGTTCTTCGCCAACTACCGTCCTCAGTTCTACTTCCGGACGACAGACGTCACTGGTACCGTTGTTCTGCCCGAGGGCACTGAAATGGTCATGCCAGGCGACAACCTGAAGTTCAACGTTGAGCTGATCGCTCCAATCGCCATGGAAACTGGTCTCCGCTTCGCCATCCGCGAAGGTGGCCGGACTGTTGGCGCTGGTGTTGTGTCCAAAATCATCGAGTAATCACAGCTTGAGATGATAGAAAGGGCTGCCCAAGGGCGGCCTTTTTGCTGTTTGTCGCGCCGTTTGATCAGGGTGGTGATCGACTAGGGGCCGCAGACCGTCTTGCAAAGGCTCTGGCAGAGCTTTTGCGGCCGAAGGGAGCGCTAGATCCGGGTGCGATGCAATCGCACTCGCCCTCCGGGCAGGCGCATTTCTTGACAGAACAAGGAGGGATTTTTACACGTAAGGGACAGTGAATTGTCTCAGAGGATTGTGAAATTTCTATTTCAGATGAAAAACATTGGGAACCTTTCTGGTATGAACCCGAAGATCCAACACCTAGATTCCAATGTCCTTGTTGTGACTACGTTACGCTTCCGGAGCGTGGCAACTATTTGATTTGTCCGGTCTGTTTTTGGGAGGACGAAGGTTGTGATGTTGACCAATTAGACTGGGGTGGCGGACCAAATAAAGTTCCACTTGGCGAGGCCCGCAGGAACTTTGAAAATTTTGGCGCTTGTACGGTAAACTCGCTTCAGCATGTTTGCCCCAAAGGGGAGCGGAAGGCATTTGAGTATCGGCCGAGAGCGATCAAGTGAGTACTTGCGGTAGAGCAAAGTAATCGCGGCTCGGCAAATGGCTCTATTTCCCTCTTGCCACATCCCTCCATCAGGCGTATAGCGCGCAAGTTCGCATTTATGTGAATAATCCATCGGCAGGATTCGCTACTGCCGTTTGGGTTTGAAGAGGGCCGGTGGAATGAGCCATCGGTCGTCCTATCAACTCCTTAGCCTCGAAAGGCTATAGATAATGCAAAGCCAAAATATCCGTATTCGGCTCAAGGCATTTGACTATCGTGTACTGGATGCCAGCACACAAGAGATCGTCAATACTGCCAAGCGGACCGGAGCCTCGGTACGTGGCCCGATCCCACTGCCGAACAAGATTGAGAAGTTCACCGTTCTGCGTGGACCTCACGTTGATAAAAAGTCCCGCGACCAGTTTGAGATCCGTACTCACAAGCGTCTGCTCGACATCATTGATCCGACCCCCCAGACCGTGGACGCGCTGATGAAGCTCGACCTCGCCGCTGGTGTGGACGTCGAAATCAAGCTTCAGTCTTAAGATCGGAGGGTAAAACATATGCGCTCTGGTATTATCGCTAAAAAAGTCGGCATGACCCGGCTGTTCATGGAAGACGGCAAGCAGATCCCTGTGACCGTTCTTCAACTGGAAAACCTGCAGGTTATTGCGCAGCGTACAGATGAGAAGGACGGCTATACAGCTGTTCAGCTCGGCGCTGGTAAAGCCAAGGTGAAACGTACTTCGCAAGCTATGCGCGGTCACTTCGCTGCTGCAAAAGTTGAACCCAAGCGCAAAGTCGCTGAGTTCCGCGTTTCCGCTGATGCCCTGATCGAAGTCGGTGCCGAAATTTCGGCCGAGCACTATCTGACAGGTCAGAAAGTGGACGTGTCCGGCACATCCATCGGTAAAGGTTTCCAGGGTGCTATGAAGCGCTGGAACTTTAAAGGTCTGCGCGCCACACACGGTGTTTCGATCTCGCACCGTTCGCACGGCTCAACAGGCCAGTGTCAGGATCCCGGTAAGGTTTTCAAAGGCAAGAAAATGGCTGGTCACATGGGCGCTGCCCGTTGCACCACTCAGAACCTGGAAGTTGTCAAAACTGACGCCGACCGTGGTCTGGTCTTCATCAAAGGCGCCGTTCCTGGCTCCAAAGGTGGATGGGTCACTGTTAAAGACGCTGTTAAGAAGAAGGCCCCTGAGGGTCTGCCTTTCCCAGCAGGTCTGAAATCGGCAGCTGCCGAAGCTCCAGCAGAATCCGTTTCTGCGGAAGGTGGTGAAGCATGAAACTTGATGTAATCAAACTTGACGGCGGCACTGCCGGCAACATCGAGCTGGATGCCGAACTGTTCGGTCTCGAAGCACGTGCGGACATTCTGCACCGTGTGGTTCGCTGGCAGCGTAACAACGCGCAGGCCGGTACCCACAAGGTAAAGACTCGCTCGGAAGTCAGCTACTCGACCAAGAAGATCTATCGTCAGAAAGGTACCGGCGGCGCGCGTCACGGTGCACGTTCTGCTCCGATCTTCCGCGGTGGTGGTGTCTACAAAGGTCCAGTTGTCCGTTCGCACGGCCACGAGCTGACCAAGAAGTTCCGCAAGCTGGGTCTTCGCCACGCACTGTCCGCCAAAATGGCTGCTGGTGAGCTGGTTGTGATCGAGAACGCCGACACCGAGGGCAAGACTGCCGCTCTGGCCAAACAGGTTGCAAACCTGGGCTGGAAACGCGCTCTGGTCATCGATGGCGCGACCGTCAACGAAGGCTTCCTGAAAGCTGCCAAAAACATCGAAGGTCTGGATATCCTGCCGTCGATGGGCGCAAACGTCTATGATATCCTCAAGCGTGACACCCTGGTGATCACTAAGGCTGGTATCGAAGCATTGGAGGCTCGCCTGAAATGAGCGCTAAAGCAGAACACTACGACGTAATCCGTAAGCCGATCATCACTGAAAAAGCCACCATGGCGTCTGAAAATGGCGCGGTTGTTTTTGAAGTTTCGATCGACGCCAACAAACCAACCATCAAAGCCGCCGTTGAGGCGCTGTTTGGTGTGAAGGTTAAGGCTGTGAACACAAGCATCACTAAAGGTAAAGTGAAGCGGTTCCGCGGTGGCTTGGGCCGTCGCAAGGACGTCAAAAAGGCCTATGTTACCCTCGAAGAAGGTAACACAATCGACGTGTCCACCGGACTGTAAGATTGATAGGATAGAATTGAGAAAGGCCCTCGCTGCAAAGCGGGGGCCTTTTTCGTTTGCAGGTGTGACCTGAGCATTATGTTCAACTGACTAACACAAACCCCTCACCAAGACCCCAGCGCGGAATCAAGGGCGAAGCCCGCCGCGCCAGCGCCGTCCCGCCCCATGGGGCGGCGCTTCTTGGCTGGTGTTGTACTCCGGTTTGATCTTCTACGGATTTGGCAGAGATAAATTGCCCCACGAGAAGTCAGCAGCGCTGCCCCGCGGGACTGTGTTGACCCGCAAGCAGTTCAATTTAGTGGTGAGTTCAGGCTGGAATTGCTCGCTAAAGGTGGATAGGGGTAGCTCTGAAATTTTCTTTGTTTTTGGAATTTGTAATGCCGCTCACTGATATTTCGCCGTTTGCATACGGCATCCTTGCACTTACCAATCCTAACGTGTGGCCAAACGAGGGCGAATGCGAGGAATTCTCTCATCTAATAACAGGGAAGTCGGTCTATGTGTGGCCATTGGTTTTTGCCGCATATGTTTGGCATCTCGATGATCGTAAAGGGCTGACTTTCGAAAAAGACTTGGAGCGCATTGATGACTACATAGGACGTCATTTTAAGAGTTTCTTGGAGGAAAATCCGGTGGATTTTTCAAACGCTGGCAGCCAATATGTGCGATCGAAGCCTGGCTCTTTTCAGGGTGTTCGTAAAAATTTTGGCTCGCCTGTAAAAAAGTTGCAAATACATGAAGCTGAGAAGAAGCTGACTGCAGAGCTCCGAGATCTTGAACAGCGAAATTTGATTGTTGATCCGTTTACGACCACCATAGCCGCTACCACAATTGCCGTTCTGGGAGCAGTTCCATATTCGTTCACACGCAGAACTGAAGCAGGTGACAAGAAGCACCTCGAAATTAAGGCGATGCTTTGGGAGTTTGAAAGCTTTACGAGCGAAGAAAAACGAGAAATTCGTTTCCACTTCTTTATGGAAAAAGCGATTTCTCAGTTGAAGAAACATGTAAAACTGCTTGCTGCCGGTGATCCGTAAGAGCGCCTATTTATTTTGAAGAAGTGAAGCCTAAGATGCCATGCTTAAGCAATATACTACTTTCCTTTGGAGGGGATGATGCTGATGGGGCTTCCCCCATTGCCAACCCCTTCATACCCTGCTACCTCGCTCCAATCATCTAGCCTCGGATTCGTTCCGGGGCTGCTGATTTTTGGATGGGGACCTTCGGGGCCTTATATCGATGGCCACCTCAGTAGTTGGGTTTCGTTTGAAACTTCACGAGCAGGGGGCTGAACATAGTCCAGGATGCCGGGAAAACCCGGTGCTTGGGCAAGCTAAACGGAAGACAGAAAGCATGGCACTCAAGTCGTATAAACCGACGACGCCGGGCCAGCGTGGGCTGGTTCTGATCGACCGTTCGGAGCTTTGGAAAGGTCGCCCGGTTAAATCTCTCACTGAGGGTTTATCCAAAACAGGCGGCCGGAACAACACCGGACGGATTACGTCGCGACGCCGTGGTGGCGGAGCAAAACGCCTCTACCGGATCGTTGACTTCAAGCGTAACAAATTTGATATCGCGGCCACCGTTGAGCGGATTGAATATGACCCGAACCGGACCGCATTCATCGCGCTGATCAAATACGAAGATGGCGAACAGACCTATATCATCGCTCCACAGCGTCTTGCTGTTGGCGATAAGGTCATCGCGTCTGCAAAGGCCGACATCAAGCCGGGCAACACAATGCCGTTTTCGGGCATGCCTATCGGTACCATCATTCACAACATCGAAATGAAGCCAGGCAAAGGCGGCCAGATCGCCCGTGCAGCTGGTACATATGCTCAGTTCGTTGGTCGTGACGGTGGCTACGCGCAGATCCGTTTGTCTTCGGGCGAACTGCGTCTGGTGCGTCAGGAATGTCTGGCAACTGTTGGTGCTGTGTCGAACCCCGACAACTCCAATCAGAACTTTGGTAAAGCTGGCCGTATGCGTCACAAGGGCGTTCGCCCTTCGGTACGTGGTGTGGTCATGAACCCGGTCGACCACCCTCACGGTGGTGGTGAAGGCCGGACCTCGGGTGGTCGTCACCCGGTGACCCCTTGGGGTAAGCCGACCAAAGGTGCTCGGACCCGTAACAAGAACAAAGCGTCAAGCAAGCTGATCATCCGCTCGCGTCACGCCAAAAAGAAGGGACGTTAATCCATGTCTCGCTCTGTATGGAAAGGCCCTTTTGTTGACGCTTATGTTCTCAAAAAGGCTGAAGCTGCTCGTGATTCGAGCCGCAAAGAAGTGATCAAGATTTGGTCGCGCCGCTCCACCATTTTGCCCCAGTTCGTGGGTCTGACCTTTGGTGTTTACAACGGTCGCAAGCATATCACTGTCAACGTCACAGAAGACATGATTGGTCAGAAGTTTGGTGAATATTCGCCAACTCGTACTTATCACGGTCACGCTGCTGACAAAAAAGCGAAGCGGAAATAAGTCATGGGTAAGGAAAAAAACCCCCGTCGCGTGGCAGACAACGAAGCAATGGCAAAACTGCGCATGCTTCGTACCAGCCCTCAGAAACTGAATCTGGTAGCTGGTCTGATCCGCGGCAAGAAAGTTGATCGGGCGCTGACCGAACTGACTTTCTCGAACAAGCGTATCGCGCAGGACGTGAAAAAATGTCTTCAGTCGGCAATTGCCAACGCTGAAAACAACCACAACCTGGACGTAGACGAGCTGATCGTCGCCGAAGCCTATGTGGGCAAGAACATGACCCTGAAGCGCGGTCGCCCGCGTGCTCGTGGTCGTTTCGGCAAGATTCTGAAGCCGTTTGCTGAGATCACCATTCTTGTGCGTCAAGTTGAGGAGCAGTCCTAATGGGTAATAAAGTCAATCCAATTGGCATGCGCCTCCAGGTCAACCGCACCTGGGACAGCCGCTGGTATGCTGACACCAAAGATTTTGGTAATCTTCTGCTGGAAGACATCAAAATCCGCGATTTCGTCAAGACCGAGTGCAAGCAAGCTGGCATCTCTCGCATCATCATCGAACGTCCGCACAAAAAGTGCCGCGTTACGATCCACACCGCACGTCCTGGTGTGATCATTGGCAAGAAAGGTGCAGACATCGAAACTCTGCGCAAGAAAATTGCCACGATGACTGCAAGTGAACTGCACCTGAACATCGTTGAAGTCCGCAAGCCGGAACTCGACGCTGCTCTGGTTGGTGAGTCCATCGCGCAGCAGCTGGAACGTCGGGTGTCATTCCGTCGCGCCATGAAGCGTTCGGTACAGAATGCGATGCGTATGGGGGCTCTGGGTATCCGGATCAACCTTGCGGGTCGTTTGGGTGGTGCTGAAATCGCGCGTACCGAATGGTACCGTGAGGGCCGCGTGCCTCTGCACACACTGCGTGCCGACATCGATTACGCACACGTCGAAGCAATGACTGCTTATGGTATCATCGGGATCAAGACTTGGATCTTCAAAGGTGAGATCATGGAGCACGATCCGCAGGCACGTGACCGTAAAGCACAGGAACTCCAGGACGGCCCAGCACCACGCGGTGCAGGCGGTCGTCGTTAAGGGGGAAATGACAAATGCTTCAACCAAAACGTACTAAATTCCGCAAGATGCACAAAGGCCGGATCAAGGGTGAAACCAAAGGTGGATCCGATCTGAACTTTGGCACTTACGGTCTCAAAGCTCTGCAGCCTGAGCGGATCACTGCACGTCAAATCGAAGCGGCTCGCCGCGCGATGACACGTCACATGAAACGTCAGGGCCGTGTCTGGATCCGTATCTTTCCGGACACTCCTGTGACCTCGAAGCCTACCGAAGTCCGTATGGGTAAAGGTAAGGGTTCCGTGGATTTCTGGGCCGCCAAAGTGCGTCCTGGCCGCGTGTTGTTCGAGATTGACGGCGTCGATGACGACATCGCCCGCGAGGCCCTGCGCCTTGCAGCGATGAAGTTGCCAATCAAGACTCGCGTCGTCGTTCGCGAAGACTGGTAAAACGTTTCCTTCTTCGGAAGGATTAGAGCCCCCGCTGAGCAATCGGCGGGGGCTTTTTGTCTTTCTGGCAGAATTGTTGAATTTGAGCAGCGTGTCTGTTACTTCGTGGTTTAACAATTAGTTAATTGACCGCACCAGGGTGCCAGCTTTGGGTGCTTTCAGAAAAGTAGATTTGAGTGAGACTAATGAAGACCAAAATTTTTACGGCAGTCAGCGCCCTCTTGTTGCTGGCATCACCTGCAACCGCACAATCTCTTCGCACCTCCGAGCAGCTTACCCACTATGCTCAGGTCCAGGGGTGGACAATTAACACTGTAAACAACACTTCGGGCCGCTTTGTTGGCTGCAATGCTCAGAAGACTGAAAGCGGGCAACTGCTGACTTTCGAGCTTTATCAGAACAACAACAATTGGCTTGTTTCTGTCCCAACCTTTTTGCACGGTCAACCTGGGTGGGGCGTTCTTTCTGTCGATAAAACCAATTTTGACGGCCAGTACAGCTACCAAGATAATGTCGCTACAAAAAATCTTTCGAATCCGGAAATAGGATACATCAAAGGTGGCCGCGTGGTCAAAATCCAACTTTCCGGTGAAAACATGCGCCTGTGGTCGTTGGCGGGATCCGGTGACATGATGCGAAAAACCGAAGTCTGTTTTAATAATGGCCGGGTTCAAGAAATTCGAGCGGACCGGGCGAACGCAGGTCAGGCAGCTCCGGCTCAACCGGCATCGCAGCCCAGTGTAATGGCTGCGGATTGCCAGACCCCGTTCACTGGGTTTTATCAGTGTACTGTCGAGGGGGTAGCAGCCGGGCCGGGATACAAAGAAGCCTACAGGATTGCGTCTTCAAGCAACCAGCAACCGCATTTTCTATTCCAGGCGTTGACAGACGACGATGCGGACGTCTGGATCGCCTATAATAATGGACCATGGGAATTTGTTGGTCAGTGGGAGAAATATGGCAGTGGGGAATGCGCCCAACCCAAGCCAAATCAAAGCGCCGCAGTGCAGAATGTTCTTGCGCAAGGTGCCTGGAATTTGTGCGTCCTGGACAAATAGGAACGCTAAACTCTCTCTCGCACTGTGACATGGGCTAGGCTATGACGGGTCCATGTCACAAATTGAATCGCTATTTGGCACCTAATTTGGCTATGAGTATATCGTAGAAACAAGGCAGCTGACGAACCGCGTAGTTGGGTACCTCAAAGTCGCCCGCGCTGACCAATCTTGAGCAAACGGCCTGGTGCTTTTGTATCTTGTTGACCCGTGGGCAATAGACAGTGGCTCGGCACCGTATCTGCACACTGTGTGGGCAAGGCAGAGAATTATTTCCACCTGAGGATGTATTTCGTGATATATTGTTTACGTGTTTATTTAGTTTATGAGGTTTCAGATGAGTATTTTATATAATCAGTGGCGGTGTTTTCGCGCCGGTATTGTCGCCAGTCTTCTTGGCTTTTCGCTTTCCGGGCCAGCACTTGCTGTTGGCGGGGAATTTGATCCCGAACGGGCCTGCGAAGACGTGCTGACCAATAAAACCGGGGCTGAAGAGATTATGGTCGGCGCTTGGGCCTCCGGTTACGTGGCCAAGGCCGAGGGTCGTTTGGAGCCAGTGAATATTGTCACTGTGATAGGTAACATCCAGGATTTGCAAAGCCTGTGTGACGCTCAGCCAGGTGCCCAGTTCAGCGAGTTGGTGAACGGTCTTGTCAAGCCCGCGCCAGTTGAACCAAATCTCGCCATCACTCAATCCGGCCGTCAGGTGTTACTCCGTTTCTTTGAGCCGGGGGCTGATCATGCGGCCTTGACTGCCGCTCTTAAGCCAAGCCCCGAAGACGTGCGCGCCGTCTATGCCGAGCCCTTGGCCAGTCAGCTAATCGAGAACTATGACGCGCTGTATCAGCCCGGAACGGCCATTCGGCCAAAACTTGAACAGACAGAGCTGATCACGTTCTTTTCAACAACGGCGGCTCTGCAGTCCGGCGATCCGATGCTTGACGAGTTCCCCGGTGGATACAGAAAAGTGCTGCCGCACTTCGTGTCCGACGTACCCATCGTTCGCTTCAAGTTCGTCAAAACCGGTGAGCGCTCTGGCATTTCTTCTGATGGGTTCATCTTTGTAAACGATCGCTGGGTGTTCATGCCCAAGCCGTGGCGTAGCCTGCCATAGCGACGGGCCTTTTGCCCAACGGATCGTGGGCGGCAGGGCACTCGCCCTCTCGCCCCTGACGGCAAGCTGCGTTATGACCTTCGCATGACACAAATTGAATCGCTTT
>MAAC01013420.1_pt1 | contig 82076 bp, 52 predicted proteins | sample 1115981 | NCBI WGS metagenome assembly MAAC01 (sample SAMN04961126, study PRJNA320927) | seawater metagenome | isolation source: sample BD02T64 sea water enriched with oil for 64 days | place: USA:Gulf of Mexico | collected 2013-07-27
GTGGTGTTCTTGTTGCAAACGAATGGCGAGACCAATGCCGCTGAAACCGGTACCGATAATAAGGGTTTCTACATGAATAATTGGTTTATTGAGCATATTAAGGAACCTGCATTGGAAGTTGTGAAAAGATCTTACGGGACTGGTCTCATTTTTAAAATGCGAATAAAGGTCTTTGGTTTGTGAGTTTCGGACAGTTTTCAGCTTACGCAGTTAGCGCGTAAAACTGTTTTACAGGCGATAGATAACTCGTTATATTTTTTTTCATTGGGGTTATGGCCCCAGAGTCCCGTCTCTAGCATCTGAATGTCACAGCTTTCGATAAGTATAATCAATTAAGTGCGTATTTAAAGGGACACCTGACACCGGTCGCCTTCAACGATCAGAAGAGTGACGATTAACTAAGAATCGCCGAATGTCTGGAGTGTATAAATTTTGTCTTCAGGAGTCATTCAGTTTTCTCCTGGAGGGTTCTTGCGACAGAACTCATAAATTTACGGCTTTTCTTTAGATGTATTTTTGCCCTTTACTTTTTTTCCGCTGTGAGAGCAAGTTTTTTATGTTGAGGCGGAGTCCAGTCATAGGGTTCGGTTTGTCTACTGCCCAAACCTCATTATCACAGAAAGGAATGAAAACGAATACCGCTTGCTACCATATAGTCTAGGCTGTTTTTTCATCACTTTTGTTGCGGAGGCTACACTTAAAGCTCTACCGTCTGACTGACAAGTGATGGGTTTATGTTATCGATTAGGGCAAAGTTGTATATAACTCTTGGTGTAACTATTATAACCGTTTGTGTTATTGGGGTTCTCGGTTACTGGAGTGCTAAAGATATTTCCAATAAATCCTCTTTGCTATATTCAGAGCAAACATTACCTGTGTTAAAGCTAAATCAATTACGAGACGTATCCTGGAGGATTTTACTTAACGGGATTGTCCACACCTCTTACTTTGATGATGCAGAACTTACCGAAACCGAAGGTAAAATCAATAAGTTAATTTCAGAAGTTAACCAATACCGAGATGAATATATAGAGCTGGAACCTAGCACATCCCAGGATGGTACAACATCATTTTCAGATTTTCTTAAAGACTGGAAAAATTTTGAGGAGTTATCGCTTGCCGAATCATTAACCATGAGCAAAAATTTCGCCAAAGAAGACGCGTTAAAAATGTTGGTTGGTGATGGAAAAGTTCATTTTGATAAATCCATGGAAGATTTGAAACAAGTAGTTGAGTGGCATACTCATAATATGGAGGTCATGAATGATACATCCAAGCTTCAGGTAAAGCAGTTGTTTTTTACCTTTGTTATTTCGACATCGATATTGGGTATCGGTATTTTTCTATTAATGACTTGGGTTATACGGTCTATCGTTAATCCTCTAAACAAATTGCAAGTTACCGCACAACATGTAGCAGAACAAAAAGATCTAACCAGCCAGGTTGATGTCAACACCAATGATGAAATTGGTACCGCTGTTAGTTCATTTAATCGTATGCTAACCCGTTTCGCCACAGCCCTCAAAGCGGTTGATGAGGCATCGGTGTCCCAGTCAATGGCTTGTGATAGCTTGCTTAGCGTGTCGGAGGAAAGTCGTCTTCAGATTGACGAACAACAAAAGGAAATTGAGCAAGTAGCCAGTGCAATGACGCAAGTGTCTGCATCTATTAACGAAGTTGCTAGAAGTGCAAACGATGCCGCGGTAGCGGCGAGAGAGGCTGATGCAAATGTCAAAAAGGGACAGATGGTGGTACAAGAAACTACGGACGCCATACTAGGGCTTTCTCTTCACGCAAATAATACGTCAAAAGTACTTGAAGAATTAGTCAAGGAAAGTACTCGTGTTGCCAGCGTCCTTGATGTTATTCGAGGTATTGCCGAACAGACCAATTTATTGGCGTTAAATGCTGCGATAGAAGCTGCTAGGGCTGGTGAAATGGGAAGAGGTTTCGCGGTAGTGGCGGATGAAGTCAGAACGCTTGCGAAACGTACGCAAGACTCTACGGGAGAGATTGAAACACTTATAGAACGCCTGCAAACAGGAACCAGGGAAGCTGATGTTGTCATTAGAAGAAGTTTAGCCGAGACAGAAGATTCTATAGAAAAAGCAAAGGAAGGGGGCAGGGCGTTAGATGAAATTATTGATTCAGTTCAAAAAATCAATGAAATGAATGAAATGATTGCAACAGCCGCAGAAGAGCAGGCCCATGTAATAGAGTCCGTTAGCCGTAGTACGATTAACATAAACACCATTGCAGAAGTAGTGGCAGAGAAGGCAAATGATGCTGACCGTCATAGCCAGGAAGTAGCTGGGTACGCGGTCAAGGTAAAAAATCTATTAGGTGAGTTTAAGACGAGCTAAATGCATCTCGATAAACACAATCAAGAAGTTAAACCGAAGTCTCTTGTTGTCCAGGAAGAAACAAAAAAAGGATAATTAAACGATATTTTGGAGAACATCATGATTAGTCAAAATACTGATAGGCGTTTTTTTACAAGCAAGGCGTATTCATCGTTCGTACGAATTATTATGAATGATTTCTACTCTAGGTTGAAAAGTTCTTTGTCCATAGGGCTTATTTTTATTCTTGTTTTTTCACTCCCCGCATTTGCAGGAAAAAAGTTGGAAATTGATGACAATCACTGGATTAGTATCGGCGCAGGTATGCGTACGTCGTTTACATCGGTAGAAGATGGGGCTCCTGCAGGTGATGCTAGGAGCCAGGATTTTGATGTTGAAAGTATACGCCTATATATTAATGGCCAAGTGCATCAGGATATAAAGTTCACCCTAAATACGGAAGAAATTGATGGCGCTATTGACGTATTAGATGCCTTTGTAAGGTTTGAGTTTGATGCGATGTTTAATTTATGGATGGGGCGACTTTTAACTCCAGCGGACCGCATAGAAATGAACGGTCCTTATTATGCGCTTACCTGGAATCAATATACGCAGCCCTTATATCCGTCCGATCAAGGGGGGGCTGCCGGACGATTGGGTCGTGATGATGGTATCGTTATCTGGGGCGGTTTAAATAAATTCCAATATGCCGTCGGTTTTTTTGATGGTCTTGAGGGCGGTGCTAACGTCGATGACGAGATGTTGTTTGCCACCCGTATTGCCTACAACTTTCTAAATAAGGAAGATAATCCAGGGTACTACACCAGTAGTACTTATCACGGCGGTTTAGGCAATATATTAACATTGGGTTTTTCCTACCAACGACAAGGTGATGGTACTGGCACGGCAACGACTTCTGGCGATTTCAGTGGATATGCTGTTGATTTATTATCTGAAAGTGTATTGGGTAAAAGTGGTGTTCTTACCGTTGAAGCAGAATATAAAGCGTTTGATGCTGATTATAGCGGTGCAACAATACCTGCAGATGTATCGGCTACTAATACATGCTTTTGCTTGTTTGAAGGTAAGTCCTATTTTTTGTCTGGCGCATATCTCATTCCTAAAAACGTTGGGCCGGGTAAGTTTCAGCCCTATGTTCGTCTTGTTGATAACAATCCAGACGATGCCGACGACAGTGACCTTAGAGAAGTTGGCGTAAATTATGTGATGTCAGGTCATAATGTTCGTTTAAATTTTAATTACGGATCAGGCGACGCGAATATTAGCGGTTACAAAGGTGCTGATGTGAAACGTTTCTCCTTCGGGTTACAAATTCAACTTTAATTAAAATTCAGATCTCATAAATGTAATGGTCTGACTAAATGGTGTCTTTGGAGGAATTTATGAAATATCAATGTACTCGTAGACAATTTGTTACGAGAGGTAGCCAAGCGCTATTCGCAATGGGTTTTCCCTTGGGAGCGTTTCAAACAGCTCACGGTGCAAGTTGGGAAAAAATTGATCCGTCGAAACCCATAAAGGTTGGGTTGATCCTATCCACTTCGGGGTTTATGAGTGTTGTTGAACCCTATCAATTGGCAGTGTTAAAGATGGCGATTGATGAAACCAATGCTTCTGGTGGAATTAATGGTGCCAAAATTGAGGCGTTAGTGCGAGATCCCGGAAGTGATTGGGCAAAGTACGCCAGCTATGGTAAAGAATTGCTCAATGAGAATGTTAACATATTCCATTCCTGTTATACCTCGGCGAGTAGAGAGTCTCTATTGCCGGTCTTGCAGCGGGGCGGTGCTTTACTATATTACCCAACCTATTATGAAGGTCGAGAATGTACGTCCAATATGGTGATGACAGGTTCATGTCCAAACCAACAGGTTGATAACTCAGTTCCTTGGATGATAAAAAAATATGGAGCCCGTGTTTATATGGTTGGATCAAACTATATTTATCCACGCACAATGAATAAAGCTGCGAAATTATCATTGAAGAAAAATGGGGGCACGGCGGTTGGTGAAAAATATATTGCATTAGAAGCGGATAAAGAATCGGATTTTTCTGAAGTCATTGCTGATATAAAGAAACAAAAAGCAGATTGGGTTCTTTCAAATGTCGTTGGTGCATCCAATGATGCATTTATGCGGGCCTATAAGAAAGCAGGGCTTACCGCTGAACAGACACCCATTATGTCATACCCTTTAACCGAACCAGAGGTTCATTCGGCAGGCATCGATTATTGTGTGGGTCACTATACATCGTTTACTTATTTTCAATCGGTTGATACACCTGAAAACAAAGCGTTTATCGCTCGATTCACGCAATACCTTAAGGACAATCCGGGGATTGTGAATGGACCCGCAGTTACGTCTGGCGTTATGCAGGCGGCGTATTCAGGCTTCTTGGCGTTTGTTATGGCGGCGCGTAAGGCGAATAGTGTGCACCCAGAGGCCATTGTGAATTCAAGTCGAGGAATGGAATACCAAGCCCCTGAAGGTATCGTTAAAATCGATGCCGATAACTTGCATACCCACCTAAGGCCACTCATAGGTAAAATAAACAGTGATGGATTGTTTGATATTGTCGACAGAAGTCAGAATCTCGTTAAACCTGAGGTATATTCAAATGAAATGGACCCAGGGAAGGAATGCAAAAATGGAGGAGAATTTTTGATAAAAGGTAGAAAAGTACCCGCGCCTAAGGTTACGCGAAAGGTGATTCCACAAACTTAGGTAGTAGGTAGAGATTGAATGATCAATAAATTGGTTGGCGCATTTTTACTATTGGCAATCCACTTTTCTGTAACGGCGGATGTTGTTAGCATCCGCGCCGATGAGTGGTTTCCTATTAATGGTAAGCCTGGCACTGATAGGCCTGGATATATGATTGAACTTGCTAAAGTCATCTTGGCTGAGCACGGACATACCGTGGATTATAATACGCTACCTTGGAGGGGGAGCATAAAGATGGTGCAAAAAGGTGTATTCGATTGTGTTGTCGGTGCTGATGCCAGTGATGCTCCGGACTTTCTGTTTTCAAAAAAAGCTTGGGGCATTATAAAGCCGATGTTTTATGTGCCCACGGGCAGCACTTGGTACTATTCCGGCCTTGAATCACTCAAGGGTAATCGGCTCGGTGTTATTGGAGGTTACGCATATAGCAAGGAGCTGGATCCTTATGTCGCCAAATATAAAGGCACAAACGAAGTACAGGTAGTCAATGCAAATAAAGCACTGCGACAGAATATTGGAAAATTACTATCAGACAGGCTGGATGTGATTGTAGAATTCGATCTTATTATGGATGCAAAATTAAGCGAGCTTGGGCATAGGAAAGATATAAAAACTGCGGGAAAATTGTCTTCCGGTGAACTGTTATATATTGCTTGCACTCCAAACAAAATAAGCTCCAAGATGTATATCAATCTTTTCTCAAAAGGGCTCGATAAAATGCGTAAGAACGGAAAGTTAGCGATGATATTGGAGAAGTATGGGTTGAAAGATTGGGAATAAGGACTCCGTCGCAAATAATTCGACTAACGTAGCTAAAATGTAAAATTGTTCGATATGCGAAAGGGCACTGCACATATTCTTTCTCATATTACCTTTTTTGATCATTGCAACAAGCTCAATTTCGGCCAATGTACTTTGTGCTGCGAAAAGTTTTTTAAAGGCCAGCATTGAATGAGTGATGCGTTTAATCCGCCGGTGATCTAGTTACAGCGATATTGGTCAGATAGGCAGCGGCCGTTACTCTCTAATAACTGAGCATGAAAGGTTATCCCACCTGTATCAAGTCTATCAACGGATTATCAAAGACCCTCTGTGCGATAAAAATTTAGTACCCATGTAGATAGCGTGGACCTCCAGCTCTGTCCCAAATTTGCCTCAGGAGAAACCTGCATAATTCCTGGGATTGACTACGCCGTCATAGCATAAAGTTGTTAAACTGGTGTTACATGACTTTGAGAAGAGTATCGTTATTGCCCTTTTCTCAACATCACTTTTCAACCCCTCTAATCAGTTATTGCATTTACGATCTCAATTATCGCCGGGTGTTTTAGGCGGCGTTCTGGCGAGATGGCGTAATATTGCTCCTTAAGCTCTTCAGTTCGACCGATTACCCTAACGTTGTATTGGGAGACTATGTGTTTCTCGATGAGGGTAGGGCCGGTAAATACACCATAGCCGGACTGACCGAAGGATTTCATTAGCGCGCTATCATCAAATTCAGCGACAATGTTAGGTGCTATGTTATGCGTATGAAACCACGAGGACAGGCGTTGGTGAATGACAGACTTTTTACTTTGCATCAGGAACGGTTGTTCTGATAGCGCTGACGGGAAGTTATCTTTAAAATTTACTGTCATCGAACTTGATGCAAAAAAAGTTAACCCACTTTCCGCCAGCTGGTAGTTGTATGCCTTTACGTTATTGCCCGGTTGAAGGGGCTGATCCGTTAAAATTAAATCGAGTTTGTTAACGGCAAGCTCAGCTAATAGACTTTCTTGATCTCCTTCGTGGCAGATAAGGCGAACGGGATTCTCCATGCGGAGCGCTGGATTCAGAAGCTGATAGGCCAGTGTTTTAGGGATCACATCGGTAATGCCGACCGTAAAAGTCAGGCATTGACTGGGTTGCTGAGTGGTAATAACATTTTTTAGCTCATCTCCGATTTGAAAAATATCTTTAGCATAGCTAAAAACTAAGTGGCCTAATTCCGATAGGTGCAGTTTTTTCCCTTTTCTGTCGAATAGCAGTACACCCATCTGGCTTTCGAAGTTAGATATTTGCCCGCTAATTGTCTGCGGGGTTAAATTCAATATTTCGCTGGCTTTAACTATGCTGCCTTCTTTGGCTACAATGAAGAAGTAATAGAGGTGGTTATAGTTTAAGGGAGACATATTCATCCTCGTTAAATTCGATGTATTCTAGTATTTAATTCGAATTTACCATAGTATAGCTCTCTTGTATTAATCAAGGTTAACTTGGGAATATGTAGTGACACAATCTATGACGGCACAAGAACTGGCGCTCACTTTGCAACGATGGTTTAAACACGATTCGACTGGCGGCATATTGTTAGTGTTGATGGCGTTGCTCGCGATGGTACTTGCGAACAGCCCTATAGCCTATATCTATGAGGGCTTTTTGGCGATCCCCCTACAAGTTCGGATTGGCGATTTGGATATTGCTAAACCGCTTATATTGTGGATTAACGATGGTTTGATGGCGATTTTTTTCTTTTTGGTTGGCTTAGAAATAAAACGGGAAGTACTTACTGGGCACTTGTCGTCACCTTCTCAGGTTGTTTTGCCTGGAATTGCTGCTGTTGCCGGTATAGCGATACCCGCGTTAATTTATTTTGCGATGAATCAAGAGGATCCAATTGGCGTTAAGGGGTGGGCTATACCTTCTGCAACGGACATAGCTTTTGCGCTGGGTGTGTTTACACTTTTTGGCAGTCGGGTACCTATTTCGTTGAAATTGTTTTTGTTGTCTGTGGCAATTTTTGATGATTTAGGGGCTATTCTCATCATCGCTTTTTTCTATTCAAGTGAGTTATCGACCTTATCATTGGCTGTAGCGGGCTCCGGTGTATTCGTGCTCTTTTTACTTAATCGATTTTCTGTGCGAAGCCAAGCTATCTATATCTTGGTTGGAGTTGTTGTTTGGGTGGCGGTTCTTAAGTCTGGTGTACATGCCACTCTGGCTGGTTTTGTTATTGCGTGTTTTATACCATTGGATGTTAAAAATCATGAGGGGCATCCAATGCTGACCCATATGGAACATGCGTTGCACCCCTGGGTTGCATTTGTGATATTGCCGTTGTTTGCTTTTGCGAATGCCGGAGTTTCTATGGCAGGAATTTCAATAGACGCATTGTTAAATCCTATACCCCTTGGCATCGGTGCCGGGCTTTTTATTGGTAAACAGGTAGGCATATTTGGTGCTTGCTGGATTGCAATTAAGTTAGGGCTAGCAAAAATCCCAGCGGGTGCAACGTGGCTGCAATTTTATGCAGTGAGTGTACTTTGCGGCATTGGTTTTACTATGAGTTTGTTTATCGGTTCATTGGCTTTTGAGACTGAAAGTGCGGCTTATCTTGTAGAAGTTAAGCTTGGGGTTTTAGTGGGCTCTTTATTCTCAGCGGTTTTAGGTTCAATACTTATCGCACGGGCGCAACCAAGTAAGGAGCAGGTTAAGGAAAGTTGAACTTGTCGATACAGTTTGTCTGCTTAAGTTAAGTAGGAGATCAAGTGACCTGAGTTCTCCCGTACATCTGTTTTTCTGGCTCTAGTTGATTTTCAGTCCTAGACTGGGTAGATGACCTCCAAAATATCCCTATTTGTAATTCTTGTGATATTTTCTGTCGGCGGCAATGCTGTGCTAACAGTCCCTTGGCTCTCTGGGTAAGGTGACAGTAGGTATTAGGCATAAAGTCCCGTCATTATTGATGATATAAGATTAGTCGGAGTTATTTAGCGAATGCAGATTAATTTCATAAACCCCGTACTGGGTGCCTGCACGGGTGTTTTGATTTCTATGGCGGAATTAGAGCTAAAAGTAGGAAAGCCGTACAAACGAAAGCCAGATGAGCCGGTCAAAGGTAAACGCGTCACTGGACTGATAAGTATGCAAAGTAAGGTGAGAAGGGCATCTGTTGCCATAGTTTTCAGTGATGATGTACTAACTCATATAGCGGAGAAAATGCTTCCAAAAGGCTGCCTGGAGCTGGATAGCGTGGCGATTGATCTCGTTGGTGAAATTAGTAACATGATACTTGGTAGAGCCAAAGGAGAGTTGGAGAAAGTTGGCTATGATTTTGAAATTGCATTACCAACGATGATGATCGGCTATGATTATTTGATACCTCACCAAACCACTAGCCCTATCTTGAGAATTCCTTATGAGAGTTCCGGCGGGGCATTTTATGTAGAGGTCTGTTTTGATGGTCCGCCTATCTCGGCAGCAGAAGCAAAAGCTGCGGAGCAGCGTAAAGTGGAGTCATCAAAACAGGATGAGTCAGATGTAGAGCTGTTTTAGCGTTATATCATGCCTAATTAGCGATGTCGGGAACTGTCATCGACTGCTCTTCAGGTAACGTGATATCGCGGGTATCCTTAGCTAGCCAGAGGTATACAGAAGGTAATATAAATAATGTAAATAACGTTCCGATAGCCATGCCTGCGACCAAAATTATACCAATACTATTTCTAGCTTCAGCTCCGGCACCACTTACTAAAACAAGAGGGAAGTGACCTAATACAGTGGCCGCCGTGGTCATTAGAACTGGACGGAGGCGTAGTTCTGCGGACTCTTTGATTGCGTCAACTTTAGCCATACCTTTTAGCTGTAACTCATGAGCAAATTCCGTAATTAAGATACCGTTTTTTGCTATGAGCCCCACTAGTGTTATAAAACCAATTTGAGCATAAATATTAATGGTCGTTAGGCTTAAAAAGCTAAATACCATTGCGCCTGAAATCGCTAATGGAACTGAACCTAATAGCACTACGAAGGGTAGGCGAAAGCTGTTGAATTGAATAGCTAACACGAGATATACCACTATCAATGAAATCAACAAAACAGACATCATGCTGTTGCCTTCATTTCTCAGCTGTCGAGAGATACCTGCATAATCCACTGTGTAATTGGTAGGGAGAATCTCTTTAGCGGCTTCTTCTAATGTACTTAGCGCTTGATCATTAGTTGTTCCTGGCAATACGCCTCCGAAGATGCGGAATGAGCGTTGTTGGTTAAATGTGCCCAATACACGAGGGCTGGTAACTTTTTCTAGCGTAGCAACCGATCGCAAAGGAATGAGTTCCCCAGATGATGTTCGTAACTGCAAATCCAATAGTGTCTCAGGGTTGTCTCGAGCAAAATTCTCTACCATAGGGATTACTCGGTACGCTTTACCGCTAGCATTAAACCTATTTACATCCATTTCCGATAGTAATGATGCGAGCTGAGTGCTGACGCTATTGCTATCAAGCCCTAAATTTGCAATTCGATCGTGATCAAATTGTAAGCGTACTTGAGGTAGATTTATTTTTAGATCACTATCTACAAACATGAATTTGCCACTTTGGTAAGCGGCTTGAATGAGTTGCTTGGCGAAAACTTCCATATCCTGGTAGGTGTCCGGGGCTTGTACCACCATTTCAACATCAAATTGCCCCGCAGTAGGTAAACTTGGAAAAATTACGGGGAAAACTCTAACACCAGTGATTGATGAAAGTTGTCCGTATATGCTTGGTAACAGATCTTGCACTGCAAAATCTCGCTCGCTATAGTCAACAAATTCAATGCCACCAAACCCTCCGTTAGGAGATATAATCTGCCAGACCATATTTAACCCCGGCGTAGTTTCTTGAATAAGATTGATGACGTCATGCATGTAGTCGTCGGTATAGGCTAGCGATGCTCCTGGTGGTGATTCAACAATAATGTTAATGCTACCTTGATCCTCAATGGGTGCGAGCTCTTTGGCTGAAAAAAGGTAAAAAGGAACGACCAATAAGGATAAAAAAATACCCATAAATAAAATTTGGTTGCGCCACTGAAAACTTCTTCCCAGTAGCTTTCCGTACAACTGATGTAGCTTGTCAAACCACAGGTTCAGGCGTCGAGTGAACGCGCTTTCATGACCGTTATCAGAACAAACATAGGCACTCATGATAGGTGAAAGTGTTACCGCCACAATGCCGGAGATGATAACCGCGACTGCTAATGTGAATGCGAACTCCTTAAATAAGCTACCGGTCAAGCCGGAAACAAATCCTATCGGAATGTATACGGCTGCTAGGGTTATGGTCATTGCAATTATGGGAGACAGCAGTTCACGAGAGCTTACCAAGGCTGCGTCGATTCGTGTTCGACCTTCTCGCAAGTGACGGGCAACGTTTTCAACAACAACGATAGCGTCATCTACGACCAATCCTACGGACAGAACAATCGCTAAAATGGTTAAGAGGTTAAGCGTGAAGCCCATCATTAGCATCGCAGCGATACTGCCTAAAATTGAAATAGGAATAGTAATCAAAGGCACCAATGCCGTTCTGAATGACCCCATCAACAGTAAAACTACCACGCCGACTAATGCAACGGTTTCAAAGAGCGTGGTAAAGATTTCTTTTAACGCATCACGCATATAGATAGTGCCGTCATAACCAATATTAATGGTTAATCCTTTAGGCAAGGAGGCGTTAATATTTTCAAGTCGTTTGTAAAGTTCATCTCCTATAGCAATTTCATTGGAACCGGGTAATGGCCAGATAGAAATGTAGATGGTTGTTTCTTGATTAAATCTAGCGCTTATTGTGCCTCGATCTTCACCCATTTCGATTCTAGCAACATCACCCAAGCGAACAAATGCGCCATTGATATTACGGAGGATAAGTTGCTCGAAATCGTTTGTTGTTTTTAAGGTCGCATTACTGAGTAGATTGATCTGTTGTTGTTTGTTTTCTGTTTTTCCTATAGCTGCAACAATATTATTTGCGCGTAGCGCATTGAGGACTTCATTTGCTCCCATATCTAATGCTGCGATTTTTATTGGGTCGATCCATATTCGCATCGCTGGGCTTCTACCGCCTTCTAGACCTACTCGTTGTACGCCTTTGATCGCTGCTAATTGTGGGTTCACTTGGCGTTCCATGTAATTAGTCAGTTCAGCGCGGCTCCATTCTTTGCCATGAACATCCATATAGAAAAGCGCAGCAGGGCGGTCGGCTCGCTGTACTTCAACTGCAGGGTCTTCGGCACCTTCAGGTAATTCAAATCGTATTTGAGCTAAACGGGCAGAAAGTTCAGCTAATGCAGCAGTGCTATCTTCGTTAAGCTCTAACCAGGCCGTTACAACACTGAGCCCTGCGGTTGTTTTGGCATCAACAAAATCAACGCCAGGGATGGTCATTGCGGCGCGCTCTATGGGTTCTGTAATAAAACCCTGCACCACTTCAGCGGATGAGCCCGGAAATACTGTTGTGATAACCAATGAGGAACTTTCTATTTTGGGGAATTGTAAAACAGGGACGTTGAACGCTGCATACGCACCAGAGAGCAACAAAATCAAAGATACAACAATCGCGATAACGGGTCGTCTTACAAAAATGTCCATTATAAACTCTCCTGTTCCGATGTGGAATTGCTCTTTTGAATGGCTAGGGTTGGGCGTTCTTTTGTGTAAACTAGCATTCCTTCATGTAGCTTGAATGCACCCGCAACGGCAATGGTTTCGCCTTTCTTCAAGGTTTCAATGTTCGCTTTAGTAGTAGCCTGTTCTATTAACGTCATTCTATTGTGCTGAGCATGAGCTGTGATACGGTTTCGTTTAGCTCTAAAACCTTTGGAATCTTTATTTTTGTTTAGGGTAAAGATAAATTGACCAAGGTTGTCGTTTTGGATCGCGATGGTTGGTACGGCTAAGTATGATTTGGGTGATTTAACAGGAACACTTACATTTACACTGGACTTGTGGGTGAACAGGTTGCTTGCATTTTCAATTCTAGAGCGGTAATGCCTACTTCGACTACCGTCGTTAATAGCAGTGTCTTCAGCAAGAATAGTCGCTTGATATGAAGTGCCAGCGCTTTTCTGGTAGATGGGTTGTATTGTTATTTCAGTCCCTAGCGCTAGCGCAGGGTAGAACTCTGGAACCATAAAATCTATCCAGAGGTGGTTTTTGTTACCCACAAGTGTTGTGATCTTGGTGTTATCCAAAATATATTGTCCAACCTCAAATTGATGGATTCCTACTTTTCCAGAATAAGGCGCCCGTAATGTTTTTTTCGAAATGGTGCTTTCTAGCACTTTTATCTCTGCTATTGACGTTGCGAGATCAGCTTTGCTCCTATCTAATTGTTCTTGACTTATTGCTTTGGATTTATGTAAGTTTTTGGCTCGCTTGTAAACAGATCGAGAAAGCTCCGTTCGAGCATTAGCGGCTATTAGGTTGGCTTTTTCTATACTGATATCGAGTTGTAGAAGTACTTGTCCTTCTGCGACTTGTTTTCCTGAAGAAAAGTTAACTAAAGCTATTTTTCCAGATAATTCATTACGGATATCAATGTGTTGTGGTGCGAGTACGTTACCTATTACGTTAATAGAAGGGGCGTAAGTGACAGTAGTGATTTCAGATGTTTCTACCGTCTCTGAATGCTCCGGGAAGGACTCACCAAATGCTATGGCGTTTTTTATCTCAAATACTTTAAATGCAGCTAATCCAGAAAAAACAGCGATGCTTAAAAATACAGTGATAGACCAGCGTCGAATGTTCATTGTTGTTACCTTTATAAATCAAAAAATGAGAGAGACAGAATTACCGAAGACCTTTTTCTTCTAAGGTACGACAAATATTTTCTATGCTGACATCGGTTATTGGGTTTTTCCAAGGGTAGCTATTTATCAGTCGTCTTGTGTTTCTAATAATTAGGCTATCGGGATTGATGGTTAGTGCAATATCTTTGCCTTGTCCAATGATGTTCCTCGCATCAAGTTGTACAGCTACCTGGGTGAAACCAACACACATAGACCAAAGACCAACGTTAATTTCTTCTACTAGATTTTCTTTTTGGCCCTCATCTACTATTAGCTCGCCCGTTGTATATGCCTCGCGGATAATGTTGGCAAAAGATTCCTCAACTGCTTTATCTGTATGAATCATTTTTTCTAACCAGCCCTTCGAGGCGCGTTGTAACACTGCTTTACTGACAACTAAACTTCCAAGTTGGTCGTCAAATTCATAGAGGCAAACTTTCTCATTACATATGAGACTAACGGCCATTAGTCGCTCTGGAACGGGCAGAGGTAACGATTGGATTTCCTTGAAGGTGTTAAGTAGGTGCGTATACATTCGATACGCGAGTGCTACCAGAACGTCTTCTTTTGACTGAATGTGTTTGTAAATGGTGCCCATGGAAAAGCCTGCTTCTTTTGAGATTGCAGACATCGTGAAATCGAGCAAAGAACTAGCTTCGATACACTTGGCAGCGGCGTCAAGAATGATATCTTCCTGTTCTTGAGATGTATGAGTAGGAGCTGGCGACATAGGCGGCCTATTTGACTACTATCAAGATGATAGAGGTTATTCGAATATCGTTCGAATGATATTCGAATAGTCTGATTTAGTCAAATGATGACTTGCTTTTAGTTGTTAAAATGTATCTTGGTGGAGGGCAACCGCCTGAATAATATGAAGAAGATGCGTTTGCCGCCTAATCTGCAAACAGTGGTGCTTTAGTTCGTTCTGGATCGAAGCTGTTTGCACTACATTTTGCCAAATAAGTTTGCGTATGCAGCCTCCACTTTTGGTAGCGCCCATGCATAGTCGCTGTGTACATAACTGTGCAAAGGAAGATTAATTTCGTTTTGTATGCACACTGTCAGGGTATCTGCATAATTCTTATAAACATTGGCTAAGCGGTTTTTCATCCAATATGTTACGTCACTACGCCGCGCGGATATCATGCGAAATGCGCTATCTTCTGTTGGCGCCCATGTAATCCTCATAAACTTTGGAACAATAACACCCTCAAATGCGCGAATACCTTTAACGCCGACGACAGTTAATCCCTTTCCAGATTTTGTGCAATTTTCTTTCACAGCACTGGAATCGATGAGTTATATGTTTTGATTGATTTATCACTGCACCAGATAAAGTTAAGAATCCAATTCATAAGAAGAATTTCAACGTTACCCTTTTCCAGTTAAATATGGTGTGTAGTGAATATGAAGTATAGTACAAGCGTTGACGCTGGCTCCATGATTTTAGTAAACACCATATGCAAGGTCCTATCTCCATCACGAAAGATCTACAACAGCGAAAGAGCGTTAGCTCTCTACGTAGGGTGCTATCTGTTTAGGGTAGATATGGAATGAACGGACACTTAATTGATAATTTTGGTCGTATGTACCTATAATGAGGAGTTCTTTGCGTACCAAACCTGAAGGAGCCCGCAGTGAGTGGAAATATAAAAAAACCAAGATTTCTATATACGCTGTTAGAGGCCCGTGTACCCTTTGAGATTGGAGCGCAATTACTTTCACGACGTTTCTATGAGAAGAACCTACCCCAAGGCAATGGTCGATCCGTAATAGTGATACCCGGCTTTGGTGCCGGGGACTTTGAAACGAAAATGCTAAGAAAATCCCTCCGTCGTTTGGGTTACAGGTCTGTTCCGTGGAAAATGGGCAGAAATATGGGCTCAAACTCAGAGAATAGAGCTCATTTGCGATCTGAAATCACTCGGTTAAAGGGGCTCACTGGACAAAAGGTATCAATTGTCGGTTGGAGTTTGGGCGGCGTTTTTGCGCGCGAACTAGGGAGATCATTCCCTGAAGATGTTCATTCAGTCGTTTCTTTGGGTACGCCTTTTAACGGCGATCATGATGCCAATATTTTACATGATATATTTCATCGTCTCTCCGGTTCAGAATTCTCAAGTGATGATCTAGCAGCATTTAATCAGCGTAAAGAGCCTCCCGGTGTAATCTCTACTTCCATCTATAGCAAGTCAGATGGCGTTGTTTCTTGGCAATGTTCTCTAGAGAAAGAAACAGAACTCACCGAAAATGTTGAAGTGATAAGTAGCCATTGTGGACTGGTGTTTAACCCGTTGGCAGTTTCTGCACTAGCACACGCGTTGTATAAGTAGATGTTGAACTCTATTTATACATTCTATGCCCCTCAGCGCGCGGAAAAACTAACGATTTTGATTTATTCCAGAAAGGATTGCGTAATATGGCAACGTTCAAATTAAACGGTAAAAAAGTTTCAGTTGAAATACCCGGTGACACACCGCTACTGTGGGTATTGCGCGATGAATTGGACCTGACTGGAACCAAATTCGGTTGTGGTATTGCTTCCTGCGGTGCCTGTACGGTTCATCTTAATGGTAAACCGACACGATCTTGTGTGTTACCGGTCAGTGCCATTGAGAATCAAGAGGTGACGACGATAGAGTCAATTGACGGGCATATTGCAGACGCGGTTCAGTCGGCATGGCGTGAACTTGATGTTGTGCAATGTGGGTACTGCCAATCAGGCCAGATTATGTCTGCCGTGGGTTTGTTAAGCCGCAATGCAATGCCTTCAGATGAAGCGATAAATGAAGCGATGTCGGGTAACGCTTGTCGTTGTGCAACGTATCAACGAGTGCGAGCGGCAATTCATCTAGCAGCCAGCAATTTGGATACAATGAAGACGGAGGTTTAGTCATGGATTCAGGGATAAATAGAAGAGATTTTATAAAAGGTACTGCAGCTGCCGGTGTAGCAATGGTTATTGGTCTTAATTCAAAGGGGGTATTAGCGATTGGTACCGAAAAAATTGAGCTAAACCCCTTTGTTAGAATATCTGAAGAGGGTGTTGTGACTGTTGTTATTAAACACTTTGAAATGGGGCAGGGTACAACAACCGGTCTTGCCACATTGGTTGCTGAAGAGCTAGATGCAGATTGGGAAACATTAGCGGTTGAATTTGCCCCTGCCGATAATAAAAAATATAAGAACCTGATTTTTGGTGCGCAGGGCACTGGGGGATCAACAGCTATCGCAAACTCCTTCATGCAATATAGAACGGCCGGTGCTACTGCTCGCGATGTACTGGTTCGAGCCGCCGCTGCACTTTGGAATATCCCTTCGCAGAAAGTTAGTATAGAAAAAGGAGTGCTTAAGGCTGGGGGCAACTCATTACACTTTGGACAAGTGATTGCTAAAGCGCTGACGTTAGCGCCTATAGCTGAACCGAAACTTAAGTCCCCTGAGCAGTTTACATTGATCGGTAATGCAAATTTACACCGCATTGATAATGAGGATAAAACCCAGGGAGCAGCGATATTTGCGTTAGATGTTAAAGTACCCGGTATGGTTTATGCGGTAATCCTCTATCCACCTCGATTTGGCGCCAAACTTGCGAAATATGATTCATCTAAGGCCAAACAGGTAATAGGTTTTCTTAATGTTAAAAAGCTTCCTGATGGTAGAGGACTGGTGGTTTACGCTACATCAACATGGGCGGCGATTAGTGCTCGCAAGGTTATAGGTGCCGATTGGGACTTCAAGGATTCAGAAAACCGAAGTACCGATGAGCTTGTTGCCTATCATCGTACGTTGTTGCAGCAACCTACCTATCAAGCAAGAAAGGACGTGAGCACTCAAAATGTTAATGCGGCGATCGAAGGTGCTGTAACGGTCATTGAAAAAGAGTTTATATTCCCTAATCTTGCTCACGCCCCGATGGAGCCTTTAAATTGTGTGATTGAACCAACGGAAGAAGGGGTTAGGGTTCACGATGGTTGCCAATTCCCTGGTCTTACACAACCAGCGGTGGCGAATGTGTTGGGTCTAGAGCCTAAGCAGGTAGAAATTAATACGGTTTATGCAGGCGGTTCATTTGGCCGTCGGGCGACACCAACGTCAGATTATCAAGTTGATGCGGCATTGGCTTTTTTGTTATTGGGTCGTAAGACACCTGTTAAGCTAATGTGGACGAGAGAAGATGATATAAAAGGCGGTTATTATCGCCCAATGGTGATACATAAAGCGAGAGTGGGGCTGGATAGTAACGGCAATATCGTGGGTTGGGATCATCGCGTTGCGACAAAATCTATCATCAAAGGGTCGCCGTTTGAAGGATCAATTAAGGATGGCGTTGATCACGCCTCGGTTGAAGGAATTAGCAATACGGAATACCAGATCCCCCTGCTTTCGGCAGGTCTTTCTGATGCTCAAACCAATATACCTGTTTTATGGTGGCGCTCGGTAGGGCACACTCATACGGCTTATACAATGGAAGTTATGTTGGATGTTCTTGCTGAAGCCGCAAAACAAGACCCCGTTAAGTACCGGTTAAATTTACTTTCGAAAGAGTCTAAGGAGCAAAAAAGAATCGCGGGAGTGTTGAAGCTTGCAGTGGAAAACTCCGATTGGGACAGTAAGCTTCCTGATGGGCGAGGGCGAGGCGTAGCTGTTCATAAATCGTTTAATAGTTATGTCGCGCAAGTTATTGAGGTTTCCGTTAATGATACAGGTAAGGTTAAGATTGAATCTGTACACTGCGCTGTAGATTGTGGCGTGGCGGTAAATCCTGACGTAATAAAAGCACAAATGGAAGGAGGCATTGGATTCGGGCTTGGCGCGGTGATGAGAAACGAAATCACGTTTACTGATGGAGAGGTTGATCAATCTAATTTCCCCGATTATGAACCTCTTAGGATTGAGGATATGCCGAAGGTTAGTGTACACATTGTGCGCTCTGCTGAACCACCCACAGGGGTTGGAGAGCCTGGTGTGCCTCCGTGTGGGCCAGCGTTGGCAAATGCTATTTATGCGGCTACCGGAAAACGTATTACCCAGCTACCGATGAGTAAGCATGGCGTCGAGTTTGTCTAGTTCTGTCTGTCAGTGGGTATGCGTTACGCCAAACTGCTGTTTACAATAAGTATAATAGGAAAATAATAAATATGGATCAGCGCTTCTTGAAAGTTGTCGTAGAAAAACGCGCATATACGTCGATGAAGGAATTAGTCGATACCCTGCGTAGTGACCCTGTCCCCGGAAAACATACTAACTTAATCGTTACCAATATGGGTATCACTTCATTGGCGTTTAATGAGAGCTATTTTCTTCAGCCTCTTATTGAGTTGGGAGCCGGAGAGAAGGTCATTAAAACAGTCCATAAGTCGCTAGATGCTTCTCTTTCAATACAAAACAAAATGATCAAAAAAGCATTTTCTAATTATGGTGAAAAGGAACTCCTCCATATTTCAACAATAATGGAGGATCGACTGCCGGTATTTGATGGAAAAGACTATTATTTTCAAATTCCGATCAGTTCATCGCTCGCAAGCTCATCGGATCAGCTTGTAGAAAAGTTAAGAGAAAACCCTGAAAAGGGAATGTTTAATGATGAGCTAGTAAAATATAGTATGAAATGCTGCAGCCGTTAGCGGATATGAAAGCCAAGTTTTTGGTTGTCAAGATTGTTGAGTGGGCTACGAAGTTGTGGATGAAAATGAACGCGTTTGAAACGAAACGCATCGTTAGTAAGATGTCCTCATCTCAGTTAACGACCTATGCATCTCTTATCGAGCGGTCCTTGGTAAGTAATTAACTGCCTCATGGCATATTTGTTCTAACCTCTATGACTTTCCTCTTTCACCTAATGAGTATAGCTTCCTTGTTGCATTACGCAGCAAAGGGTCATTTTATGCCTTTTATTATGTCAAAAAATGACCTTTCGTTGTGAAGCTAGATGGATAAAGTAAATAGGATATTTGAGCGTATTGTCTTCGGTACATATCGCAGAGCAAAGGACCTATAACATCATGACAAAGAAATGCATAATAATTGGAGCCAGCCACGCTGCAGCTCAGCTGGCGCCTTCGCTACGACAAGGGGGTTGGGAAGGTGATATTTTAGTGGTGGGAGATGAACCCTATCTACCCTATCACCGTCCACCACTTTCTAAAGCATTTCTGGCAGGTGAAAAAACGGTTGATAGTTTAGCCATTCGTCCAGAGGCATTTTACGAAAATAATAATATCCAATTCATGGTTGGCCGTGTTACAGCCATAGACAGAGACACGAAAACCTTAACCCTCACCGACGGCCAAGAGTTATCTTATGACAAGCTAGCACTTTGTATGGGGTCTAGAGTTAGGAAGGTCTCGTTGCCCGGTAGCGAACTTCAAGGCATACATTATGTGCGAAATATCGCAGATGCAGAGGGCATTAGGAGTCAGGTTACAGAAGGTGAACATGCCGTTATTGTTGGTGGTGGTTACATTGGTTTAGAAACGGCTTCAGCATTGAGAAAGCTTGGTATGAAAGTGCTTGTCCTTGAGATGGCTTCAAGGATTTTACAGCGCGTAACTGCGCCGGAACTATCTGAGTTTTATACCCGGATTCACACTGAAAAGGGGGTTGATGTACGTACTGATATGTCTGTTGTGAGTATTACAGGTGACACCCATTGTGAAAAAGTCATCTGTGCTGATGGGTCGGTGTTTCCGGCTGATTTGGTGGTGGTGGGTGTGGGTGTTTTGCCTAATGTAGAGCTTGCTGAAGATGCGGGTATAACTGTAAACAACGGTATCGTTGTTAATGAATTTTGTTGCACCAATGATGACAATATTGTTGCAGCTGGCGACTGCACCAACCATTTCAATAAAAGGTATGATCGCCGAATTCGCTTGGAATCTGTACCGAATGCGAGTGAACAAGGAAAGACCGCTGCTGCGTCAATATGCGGTGTTAAAAAGGAATACAATAGTCTGCCTTGGTTTTGGTCTGATCAGTACGATTTAAAGTTACAGATTGCCGGTCTTAGTCAGGGTTATGATCAAGTGCTAATCCGTGGCGATAATTTCACAAGCCGAAGCTTCGCCGCATTTTATTTTAAAGATGAAAAGCTGATTTCAGCTGATTGTGTGAATCGCCCACAGGAATTTATGTTAAGCAAAAAAATCATCTCACAAAAACTTGAAATAGATCTTAAGCGACTTGTAGATGAGTCAATTCCAGTGAAGGAATTGTTGCAATGCTAAAAACATTGAAATTACATTTAAACAACCTAGCATAAAGTAAATTCTATTTAGCGGGAGGGTAGCGAGTCTTTTGGGCTGCAACGTAATGACAAATGAACATTTTCGACACAACGCTTGTCTAGCGTGACGGCTCTTTAGCAGGACCCTCTTTTTAGCAACCCCCTGTTCTGGTTAAAGTTGATACTGACTTGCCGCAAGATCCCGCATTATCTCTTCTGAACCTCCACCAATTGCATTAACGCGGACTTCTCGATAAATACGCTCAACCTTGCTTCCTCGCAAATAGCTCGCACCACCCAAAATTTGGCTTGCTTCGCGGGCGCAAAACTCCATTGTTTCGCTAGCCTGCACTTTAAGCATTGCGAGGTCACCAGGGTGAATTCTATCTTCAATGTACGCTTGAGTAAGGTGTAATAGGTAGGTTTGTGTTGCGTTAATACGCTGCTTCATCGTTGCAATTTTATGACGAATCACTTGATGGTCCGTAAGTCGACTCCCGAAGGTTTCACGCTGTCGAGCCCAATTGACCGCTTCTTCCAGGCAACACCGTGAACAGGCCTCCATGGAAACAGCCATTGCCAAGCGCTCGCTATTAAAATTATTCATGATGACGCGAAACCCCTGACCTTCTTTACCGATTAGATACTTAGCAGGTACTTTAACGTGATCAAAATATAGGGTGGCAGTGTCAGAACACAACCATCCCTGCTTTTTCTTTATCGGCGTACGAGATACGCCGTCAAGGTCCATTGGAATAAGCAGCATTGATACGCCCGCTGCACCTTCACCACCTGTTCTCACGGCGGTGCTTACCCAGTTGGCACCCATGCCGCCGGAGATAAATGTTTTGCTCCCATTTACAATGTAGAAATCACCTTCTTTTTTGGCTGTGGTTTTGATATTGGCTACATCGGAACCACCGGAGGGTTCTGTGATGCCAAGAGAGATTCGCTTTTCTCCGGATAGAACATTGGGTATAACCTGTTCCCTAATATCATCGTTGCTAAAATTAATGACCGGCGGTAAACCTATGCCATGAATCAGCAGGGTGCTCGCGACTCCGCCTGCGGAACCGATGCGCCCTAGTTCTTCGCCAGTAATATTAACGTAGTGTTGGTCAATCCCATCAGATATGCCGCCGTAGGCCTCGGGGTAGCCAACTTGAAGCAGGCCAATTTCTGCTGCTTTGGCCCATAGTTCATTCGGTATTTTTTCATTGTCATCCCACTCATCTAAGAATGGTGCGACTTCTCGATCAAGGAATTTACGAAGTTGGGTACGCCAACTCTCATGTTCTGGAGTGAGGTGTGGGTTGTGTAATCGGGCGCTATCGAAATCCAAAGACATGGGGTTATCCTTCTCCATAGTTAGGAGATTGAGAATTCAGGAGATTTAGAGTTTAAGAGGTCAAGCGCTTGCTTGGCGAAGTCATTGAGATGATCATAAAGCTCTAGGTGTTGAACCGCATTGGATCTAGCGCCAAAGATCGTTGTTTTGGTGCCACGTTAGCGTCGGTATTCTGAGGGGGCGCATCCATGCCATGTTTTAAAGGCAGAGGAAAATGTAGAGGAATCTGCATAACCTAGCAAGAATGCGATGCTGGTAATTCCTAATTGTCGATCGGCTAAAAAGCGTAGAGCCATCTGTGATCGTAAGTCCTGTACCTCCTGTAAAAAATTGGTACTTCTTTCTGAGAGCCTTCGCTGTAATGTTCTTCGGGATACATTTAAATCTCCCGCCACGATATCTATTGTCATATCACCAGTGGGTAGCGCGCAGACGATACTTTGGCGTAGAGCTTTGAGGAATTCATCTCCGGCAACGGTATCTACATATTGTTGCCATGGGTTTTGGGAAGTGCTGGACACCTCACTGATAGATTCGATCAATGGATAATCTAATGACCTCTCATCAAAGTAGAGAGCACTAAATGGTTGATCGAAAGCTAGATTGGCGCCAAAACACTGAGTTAATACCGTGAGATCTTTCGGTTTAGGGTAGGTGAACAGGGCTTTACTAATGGTTATGGGTTGAAGGCAAATGGACGTTAATATCGAGTTAGCCGTACTTAACACCATGTCAATCGTGTAGCGTCCACTGACTGAAAAGGGCGCCGATGGACGCCACTCACTCCGCAAGGTGTTATCCTCCCGAATGATAACGGCTTTTCCTAAATCGCCATACATCTCCAATACATTGGGCATCATATTTAACCATTGTCGAAGAGAGCCACAAATACTCGACAGGTATAATAGTAAATGACCAATGTTTAGATATGCTGCTCGCCCGACAAGAATGCCCAGATCGGGATTGCCAGCAGCTTTTGCGATTTCCTTATTAAGTTCATAGAAAGGCCCGACAGGTATTTGGTAATCAGGGATTTTGAACCACGTATTGTCTAATTGGCACATCTCGATGATCTTATCTTCAGATACGCCTAAGCGTTCGCCGATCTGAAGTGTATGCTTGGCTTGTTTTGCGGGCATAACCCAATTTGGATCAATGATGTGTTTTTTGGTCATGGAGTTAGGGTTACTATTGGTTACTGTAAACAATTTAGCATTTTTATCTGGGAATTATTGGTAGACAGAGATAGCCCCAGCCTTTTCCCAAGAAACAGCTCACTACTAAACTAATGGCCGTTTTTCTGCTATTTCTAACATACCAATTGAAGTGCTTATTCACAAGGTTATTCCCCCGTTAAACGATATACTCTCGTCAATAATAAACATCACGCCAACTACATCGAGCATATCGCCATGCCCACTTATAAAGAGCTAGAAATCATGAGTTTTGCCGAAGCGGGCTTCCTTCATCGTGCTCCCGTTGGGCCTAGTGCTTATTTAACGGGGCATCACATCATCCCTGATCATTGTTTTTATATATGTAAGGGCGGCAGAAGTGCGCAAGGCGTTAAAAACATGAGAGTCATGGGTGTCGGCGCATATAACACGCTCAATGCACCTGTCATCTTACTAACGAGTGATGTAGGTGGGGGGAAGGCACTTCACCATGGCGAGGTGCATGCTAATTTTGATCCGGTTGAAAAAAATACCGCACTCACTAATATTGCCTGGTCGTACGGTGACGTTAAAGACCTAGCCATTAGGTCTATCTTAGATGTCTTTGGGGGGACGATTACAGCCGACACCATCGAAGCACAATTAGATGCATACTTTATTACACAACTCGGTATGAAAAACTCATCTATGATACGCTGCGGCGAGCATTCTTCGTTAGCGGGTTCAGAATTGGCATTTCCAACTTGGAAATCGCCACGCGCGAAATTTAAGCCTTATTAAATCCATTGATAAGCGTGATACCAAGGTTGTCCTACGTTACCTCAATAATTCTACGCTCGAGCTGCGAAAGTCAAAAAAACCTATTTACTGCTTTTTGCATAAATTATTCTTTTTACGACACAACGCTAAAGCTTTCGGCTTAGTTAATAGGCCAAAGCCTTAGCATTGAAAATGCAGAATTCTTAGTATCTATTTGGCTATGCTTTTCGTGATATTCCCCTGCAGTTCTGGCCAATGACTCTGATTGTTTGCTTCGGCAATTAAGTCGTATTCCGATTTGGCTGCATACATCGCGTCCCACTCAACTAATTTAGGTGTAATGATTTTTCGCCATACACCCGGAATCAGTGATGTTAGAAGGCAGCTCGCCAAACCGTTTGGCATCTCAGGTTGATCCGGATAAGCCTTAAGGTCTTGATAAGGAGCCTGAGCGTCAGCGTGGTGGTGACTGTGCCGAGTTAAGTTATAGGTAAAAACGGTACTGACGATATGATTACAGTTCCAGGAATGTCTAGGTTGTACAGGTTGGTCTGGTTCACGAATTAATCCATAGTGTTCAACATAATTGAGTACTTCCAGCGCGAACTTTGTTGAAAAACATACCAGTAGGTGGAATGCTACACCTGTCAAGCCTGCACAATAATAGGCGAGAAAGGTTGTAGAAGTTGAGATTACAGCCATTCTTAGTAGAACATTGTTCCAGGATAAAATGGAAGAATCAATTTTATCCAATCGTTTGGTTTCAATCTCCCATGCGTTAACAATGGTGCGGTACATAGCTTTTGGAAGGTGTTGGTAAACGGAATCTCCGCGAGCTGCAGTCGCTGGATCTTTTGTTGTTCCGACATAACTGTGATGTCCGTAGACATGCTCAATCGGAAAAGCGATCCCCCAGTTTAAAGCCATAGTAATACGGCCAAGCCAAAGGTCAAAAGGCTTACCTGTACGATGTGTTAGCTCGTGTCCTGCTAGCCCACCGATGCCAGTTGCGGGGAGTATCAAACTGATAAACATTAATACGTAGTGATACCATGCAGTAGAGTCTCGTGCAGAAAATACATCATGACCCGTTATAGATTGCATGAATATACCTAGCGCTAAGGGGTCTTGGGTACCACTCCCTGCAGCCCAAAATAAGGATAAAAACATCAATATTGCAGTCGGTAATGATAAGTAGAGTGCAAGATCCATCAAGAACTCAATACCATAGGGTTCATCATTTAGATCTTTTTTAAGGAACTGATCTAGTACGGCAGCTCCCGCCACGTAAATAAATGCAGGCATCCAAACCCACATTCCACCATAGAATAACCCCAAAGAAATAGCCAAACCTGCGATTGGTGTAATATAAAAACGAAGATATCGAAACATGATTTTTCCTCACAATTAATCTTATGCTCAAACTTTGCTTATCTATTTGACACCCCATATCGCTTAGATATGGGGTTGCCTGTCACTGCGCTTTATTTTCCAACTAATCGACGCCCAATGATTAGCTTCATGATCTCACTAGTACCTCCATAAATGGTTGATACTCGTGTGTCGGCATACATTCGAGCCACGCGGTATTCCCACATGTAACCGTATCCACCGTGTAGCTGAAGGCATCTGTCTACTACTTTCTTTTGAAGTTCTGTTGCTAACAGTTTCGCTTTAGCTGCCGTCACATCATCAAGCTTTTTATCGCCATGAAGAAGTAAGCAATGGTCGACGAAAACTCGAATGGCAGTGACTTCGGAATCTAGTTGAGCCAATTCAAATTGCGTGTTCTGAAATGAGGCAATAGGACGACCAAATGCTTTACGTTCTTTAACGTATTCGACTGTTTCTTCGAGTATGGATTCTGCTACACAGATTGCACCGGAAGCGATTCCGATACGCTCCTGAGGGAGCTCTTGCATTAGTACAAGAAACCCCATGTGCTCGGGGCCAAGAACGTTAGATCGAGGGACGCGACAGTCGTCAAAAAACAGTTCAGAGGTATCCTGTGCCTTCATTCCGATTTTTTCCAAATTACTGCCTTTAGAAAATCCAGGTGCTTCGGCCTCTACAAGTATCAAGCTAAAACCATTCTCAGTTTTACAAACCACTATGACAAGGTCAGCCAACTGACCGTTACTGATGAATGTTTTTGAACCATTGATAACATAGTCATCTCCATCAACAACAGCTCTTGTCTGAACACCTTGTAGGTCCGATCCCGTGCCAGGCTCAGTCATAGCAATTGCTGTAATGATTTCACCCGACAGGGTTCCAGGAAGGTATTTTTCTTTTTGAGTTTGAGTGCCATGCTGAATGATGTATGGAACGATAATGTCAGAATGCAGACCAAATCCAACGCCTGCGGAGTAACACTTTTTGCACATTTCTTCGCCGATAATTATACTATAAAGGTGGTCGGCACCAACGCCTCCAAACTCTTCGGGCATTGAAGCAACAAGGTAACCTTGTTCGCCCATTTTTCGCCAAATTTCTCTACTTACTTGGCCATCATTTTCCCACTGGTGGTAATGCGGTGTTATTTCTGAGTCAATGAACTTGCTAACGCTATCTCGAAACTGCTCATGTTCTGGTAAAAAGATTGTTCTTGTCATTAAATAATGCCTCGCCTAATGGTCTAATGCCTGAATGCACAAAAAATGTCGTTAGCCTAATGTTAAATATTACAATTGCTAACGGCAGGTCATGTCGATATTGAGTTGTTCTGTATGTTGATATAAGCAGTATAAATTGGCTGCTATGCAGTCAATAGTCCTGGTTGACTCCTAAATGAGGATAATTCGGCCATTGCTAATAAAATGATGCTAATATCAGAATTGTTCTCATAATAAGCCGTCACTTTTAGGTCGTTTTAAGGAAGAATATTGAATAGGAAAGAGAGTAGTTCTGAATTGACTGCCTACAGCAGCTATCTAACGTACATTGACGATTACCTGGGCGAGCTAGGTGAAGACAGTGGAAAAATATTTAGGGACGCTGGTATATCTTACCCCACACAGAATTCCGTTGGTAATCGAGTGCCAGTGGAAAATCTAAATAATCTTGTTAGAATGATTCGTAAAAAAAAGCGATACTTAGATTTCTTTCTTCAATTGGGTCGACGCATCCCTGTTCTCGCCCACGGTAATTTTGGCGATGCAATCATTTCTTGTAACAATGTTAGAGATGTACTTTTACTGACGAATAAATTTGCAAACATTCTATTTCCCAGCATCCGGTTTTTGTTTTCAAATAACACAATAGAATATCAATCATCGTCATCCTATACGGATTTAAATATTGCTTTGTTAGAATCTTTTATGACCCATGCTATTCATACGCTATCGCTCTTGACAGGAGAGAGTATTACTCCTTCTTCTATTTCAGTAGTGCATAACGCGGATGATTACCTAGAAAATTATCTTGAACACTTCTCATGTAACATTGAGTTTTGCGCGGCAACTAATACGTTATCATTTGATCCTAAACTACTTGAGATTTCAATTCTAACGGCAGACCCTGTAGGGAAAATGCAAATCCATAATCGCTGTGAAGATGAATTGAAAAACGTACAAAAAAGCGTTGCTATTGTTACTCAGGTTAAGGAAATCGTAAATTTAAATTTGGAATCGAATCCTTCTATCGCATTTGTGGCCAGAGTCCTGAGTATTTCTGAAAGTACGTTGCGGAGAAGGTTAAATGATGAAAGTTTAAATTATCGTGAACTATTGAAACAAATGCGACATGAGGCAGCGATTTACCACCTCGAAAACTCTGAGTTGTCTATAGAAGATATTGCGAAAAAAGTAGGGTACAAAGATACGCCAAACTTTCGTAAAGCCTTTAAAGAAAGCACAGGAAAGCCACCGAGTGAATGGCGATTAGAAAGACGGGTCGGCGATCCTAGAACAGCATTCTAGTATAATCGTTTTCTAGGGACCAAAATAGCGACCGAACTAAAGTAACTACCGCAACTAAACGGATGGTTTTTCTGAGCCCATAATGTGGGCTGGATCTTCACATTACTTCGGTAGAAGCAGTTGTAGCAACTGTACTAGACACTGTTTTTCTGATGGCTAACATTTCACCGATGACTTTTTCACAGTCTTTTTGATTCATATATTTTGGAACGGCGTAAATACCATGGGCTTCTTTCAAGGTTAACGCTGCAAGCTTTGGTATGTCTATGGAATTAAGGTTATCTAAGTGTGCAGGTATACCCAAAGCCTTGTTTAATTCACGGATGTAAGCGATGAGTTTATCGGCTAATTCTCTGTTACCGTTCTTCGCATTAGAGTTTTCATTGTTATTCTTGTTAATGTTTTCATTGTCGAGACCTGCGGCTGAAGCCAATTCTGCCAAGGCATCAAGAATGCTTTCTTTGGAATATTCCAATACATAAGGCAACACAATGGCATTCCCTAAACCGTGAGGGATACGGTAGAGCGCACTAAATGCGTGTGATATTGAATGGACATACCCTAAGCCACCCTTAATGGCTAAACCTCCATAAAAAGATGCCATCCCCATTTTGTGCCGTGCTTCCAAATCTTGACCATTTCTTGTAACTTGGATTAGATTATTTGAAATAATACGAGTCGCCATTAGAGAATACCCTCTTGTTTCAAGGGTTGAATTGCGGGAAATGTAGGACTCTATCGCATGGGTAAGGGCGTCCATCCCCGTAGCGGCTGTGATCGATGGTGGTAAACCTAACATTAGTGACGCATCTATTGCTGCCATGAGCGGCGTGATTTTTGGGTCTACAATTAGAAATTTTTCATGGGTGACAGGATCAGATATTACTGCTCCAGGTGATACTTCAGAGCCGGTGCCAGCTGTCGTTGGGATGGCGTAAAGTCGCAAACAAGGTTTTCGCACTTTAAACAACCCAACCATTCTTCTCACGGGTTTATCGATCGAGGCTCCAGCGCTGATTATCTTAGCAGCATCAATAGAAGAACCTCCACCCACTGCTAATACAGCTTCGCAGCTTTCCTTTTTAGCCAAGGCGATGCCTTCATCAACATGGTTAAACGTTGGGTCGGGTAAAACCCCACTATAAACAACGGTTCTAACTCCCAGGGCATTTAATTTATCGGTTATTTTTCCAACCAAGTCGATCTCTACTAACATTGCATCGGTAACAATCAAAATTGATTGTGTCCCCACCTGTGATATTGCTTCACAAAGCTCAAAGGATGAGCCAGGACCACTAAATAACGTGGGTGTTGGCATGGGCATGATGTCGCCTATAACCTTGAGGATGGATTGTTTTGCCCGATAGTATGCAATTAATGGGGAGTTAAGTGGGAAGTTAAGTGGGAAGTTAAGTGGGAAGTTAAGCATGTACTGGTATTGCCTTATTGTTAGGACGCTTGAGATTGGTCTAAAAATTTATCAAAATAAATATGTTCGGAGTCGATACCCAGCGTATTCATTGTCGCGATTGCTGCATCTATCATCGGAGGAGGGCCACATAGATAGCCTTGTGTATTGTGGCAGTTGGTTTTATCTAAATGTTCAGTAACGAAGCCCCTCAAACCTTGCCAATTGCTTGATTCTGGTTCTTCTGATAACACGGCCTTAAATTCGAATACTCCTTTCCAGCGTTTTTTGATTTTCTTTATCTCATCACTATAATAAAGATCTTTTTGGGTACGCGCTCCCATCATTAGGGTCAGATTCCTGTTGATCATCGTGTTAGATGACGCTAGGGCCGCTTCTAACATTGAGATTATGGGAGCTAGACCGCTTCCTCCGGCGATACAAAGAAGGTCACGTTCACTTTCACGGTAATAGAATTCCCCTTGCGGACCGTTAACGACAACATTTCTGTTTATATTTTCTGGAGCGGTAAGCCAATTCGACATCTTTCCATTGGGAATTACTCTGACAAAAAAGGAAAGACTAGTATCTCTAAAATCGTGAGCAAAAGAATAGGATCGAGGGGGTATTTCTTCGTCAGACACCTCGACATTTACATACTGTCCAGCTTGAAATGGCATCGGTTTATCAAGTGTTAGCGTCACCTCAAAAATATCATGAGTTAGTGCTTTTTGCTCACTAATCACTGCTGTAACTATTTGATGTTCAAATGCGACCGCTGGAAGTTTTATCACAACACGGGTTTTCGGGATGCTTTGACAACCCAATATATAGTTGTTTTTGATTTCCTCTTTGGATAATAAATAGGATTTGTCGGTTAATTCCTTGACCTTACCTTCTACTAGAATACATTTACAACTACCGCAACCACCCACCTTGCAGCTATAAGGAAAAGGGATGTTATGGCGTAATGCGCCATTTAGAATGGTCTCTTTCGCCTGGAGAATCATTTCCGGTTTATCATCAATTACCAGCTGCATATCTTTCTTTTTATCAAAAATTCCAAACATAAAGCGCTACTCAGTTTACCGTCTATTAATTCACTAAATATGTAATTACTATAAAGTAGAGATGGGTATGGCTATAGGTCTATAATCGTTCTAAAAGGGGAGAAATCGGCCAAGTTGCATTTACCGCTAAGTACTTGACCCGAATGGTTTTCCATGAACTATAATGGGGTGGTGGACAAACTAAATATGACGCCGGGAACATGCAGTGAGTAAAAAATTTAAGTGGTCCCTTTTAACAATTAGCAATCGATATATATCTTACATTGACAGTTATTTGAGAGAGTTAAATCTTGATAGTGAGAAAATTTTTAAAGATTCCAATTTGGATTGGAATAAGTTCCTGGGATATGACGAAAATACATCGTTTTTATGTGTAGCTGAGCTTCTCAGTAACATACGCGATAGTATAGGTGAGACAGACTTCTTTCTAGGGTTAGGCTCGCGAATTCCATTAACGGCGCATGGGAATTTGGGGGCTGCAGTGATGGCCAGTAAAAATACTGGCCATGCACTTGAAGTTGTAGAGCGATTCGCCGTAACGGCATTCCCCATCCTTAGGCTGCCCAATTCTCAAGGGCGGGTTGAAATTATTATGGAGACGCCGTTTGAGGAACTAAATCGAGCCGTTACTGAAACGGCCATTAGTTTATTTATTTCTAGTTTTTCTCTTTTAACAGGAAGGGATTTGCCTTTACGTGGCCTATCGCTTAGACATGAAGCGCCAATATACGCTGATCATTATCAGAAAATTCTTAATTGTGATATTGAATTCTCTGCTGCAAAAAATGTGATAAATTTTGATGAATGTATTTTGGAATTCCCCATTCGAACGGCTAATACTGTTGGTGAAAAAGTGATGATTGAATGCCTTAAGGAAGAGGTAAGTGAATGTATGACGGGGAATGATTTGCTGTCTCATATTGGGGAGCTTGTATCAATTCATTTGGAGTCCTCGCCATCTGTTTCCTTTATCGCGAAAAAACTTAGGGTTTCGGAGCGAACCTTGAGACGAAGGTTAAATGAAGAGGGGTTGAACTATCGGGACATTATTCGAGATATTAGATACAGTACGGCGATTTATTACCTTGAAAATACAGATACTCGAATAGAAAAAATCGGATGGTTGCTGGGGTATAAAGAAACCTCTAATTTCAGAAAAGCGTTTAAATCAGTTGCGGGTATATCGCCTAGCCAGTGGCGGTCAAAAGTAAACTAATTGTTATTCCATTGTATTTACCAAACCGGACAAATATAGGAGCAACACCCTAAAAGGTCATTGTTTGACCATGCGTTGGGTTGGTATAATAATCCTTTGAAAGTGCTATGTTTAATAGTATTAATAGCTAAGTAAGGTCGAGTGTGTATATGATAAAAAGCACTGTGTTTTGTGTGGGTTTGTTTTTTAAGTTTATAGTAGTGGTACAACTGTTTTCGGTCTTCACAGTAAGTGCTGCCGTTATGGATATTGCACCCGGTGACGATGAGGTGTTGGTTTCTCCTTTACCTGTGTCTGATCAGGTGACCGGCATGAGCAGTGCATTACGTGACGTTATCGTGGTAGGTAATAACTGGGATGGAACCATTGATATTTATGACCCTGTAACGTTTAAATCCATAAAAAAGCTCAATGCGGTACCGGACAAAGAGGAGCGCATAGCTGAAATGAATTCGGGTATCGTTCGTTGGTTCACATCCCGTTTTATACGCAATGTTATTGGTGAAGGCCATGACCAGATGGTAGATGATATGTTTCCATCCAATGATGGGCGTTATCTTTTTATCTCCCGCCCTAGTTTTGCTGATGTTATTGCGCTAGATGTGAGTACAGGTGACATAGCTTGGCGTACCCCGGTTGAAGGTTCTCGCTCTGATCACGCAGCTATCTCTCCTGATGGTAAAACCTTTTTGGTATCCGCGTCGACGGCTCGCAAAGTGCATGCAATTGACACAGAAACGGGGAATATTATCGGTGAATTTGAGTCCGGTGATCAACCTCATGAAAGCACCTATTCACGCGATGGGAAACGAATATTTCATGCAAGTATAGGTAAAGTGTATGTACCAACAACAAGCTCTTGGTTAGATTGGATTAAGGGAGACCGATTTTTTCAGGTGGTGGATGCAGAAACGCTGGAAGTAATCCAGCGTGTGGATATTGGGGAAAAGCTAGAGGCGTTTGGTTTTCCTTGGATTGATAAAGCTGTACGTCCAATGGCGGTCGCTCCGGACGGTCGTTATGTCTATATGCAGGTGTCCTTTTTTCACGGATTCTTTGAATATGACCTGCAACAGGAACGAATCACCCGTAAGATTGAACTGCCTATACCTGCTGAGATACAGGCAATGGATTACTCAGATTATCAGTTAAACTCTGCACATCATGGCTTAGCGATTAATCACCAGGGAACACAGTTGTGTGTTGCTGCAACGATGTCTGGTTATGCGGCTATTGTCGATCGAGAAACTTTTGAGTACACAACCATTCCGCTATCAAAGAAGCCTTTGGGGGCAAAACCTTATTGGGCGACTGAAAGTGCGGATGGGAAATATTGTTATGTATCGGTGAGTGAACAGGATCGAGTGTCGGTGATCTCTTTTTCGGAGAAAAAGGAAATTGCTAGTTTTCCTGTTGGAGATCACCCACAACGTATTCGAACGGGTAAGTTGATGATGCCTGATAGCCCCACAGCTCAGTGAACCTGCAAATACCCTAGATAGCGATCACGGATAGCTTTAACATACTGTACTGGCTCTGACCCCCGTACATAACCAAACCGGGCCTGTTTGTGGTATTCAGGCTTTGCTAGCAGCAACATGGCGTCTTCTACATGTCCAAACCAACGATTAGCATCTTTGCCTAGCCTGTCGGCCAGTCGTCGCGCATCTCGGACATGTCCTGCGCCAGCATTATATGCCGCCAGAGTGAAAAATATTCGTTCTTGTAGCTCCAATTCTCCGGGGAATCGGGCTTCTAGCCACTTCATATACGTTATGCCTGCGTTGATCCCATTTTCTGGGGTATGAAGGTCGCTAAAGCCCATTTCTTTGGCAGTACGTGGCATGACTTGCATTAATCCCAGGGCTCCAGCGAAGGATTTGGCATTAGGGTTAAATTTACTCTCCTGATACATCTGCGCTACGATCAGTCTCCAGTCCATGCCGTGCTGTTTCGCTAAGGGTTTGATAAGATCATCAAAAGGGGAGAGTGCAGCACCGGCAACAACACGATCTGCTTGATGTTGTTGCATTCTGCGACTGTTTTTAAAGTACTTGTTGTAGGTAACGTTATAAAAGAGACCGCGGTATTCTTTTTTAATAAACGCGTTAAGTTTTTCTAATAGTTGGATTTGATCCGTTCGCAGCGCCCAGGCGATGTTAGATTCCTCACCTAAGGTAAGGTTCACTTTGAGGTTATCTCGATGAGCGATTTCAATCGCTAATAAATGGCTGTCGGTGGCGGTGTAATCGAACTCGTCAGCCAACAATTTATCGATCAACATCTCCGTGCTGGTCTTCGGGAATTCTAACAATTGCAGTGCTATACCGGTTGATTGTAACCGCTTAAATTGTGAATAAAAAACCGTATCTGGGTTCGCGCCGATACGCTGTTCTGCTAGTTGCTCAAGGCTGGACACCGACGGCCCATCACCTCGGCCCACCAACTGTTCTTGGACTTTTAAATAAGGGGAACTGAATTGTAACCCCATTGCTTCGCGTTCGGAGGATTGCGTTAATGATGCGGCAATTACATCGCCTTCACCTTGTTTCAACGCAGTGATTAGTTCTTGAATGCTATCTTTCAGTATGATCGATAAGTGTAACTTGTGGGTCTTGGCAAATTTTTGCATTAGATCCATATCAAAGCCCATCAATTCTCCACGCCACATAAAATAGCTGGCAGGGTTGTTCAGTGTCAGCATGCGTAGTCGGCCGTGTTGTTGAATTTTAGGCCAGTCCCGTTGTTGTTGTTCATTGGCGGATGCCTGAAGATGATGGGATACCATAAATTCATTTAGTTGGTTGAGTAGGTCCGTACTATTTTTTCGGGTAGCCCAAGCGATGTCGCGGTGTCGTTTAAGAATGAGGCTGGCACTCAACCCCGGATAATCCAACAACAAATTGGAGGCTATGTCACTGTCTAATACGGTGGCTTGTATTTCGCTGCTTTGAATTGAACTTAACAAGTCGCTATCGCTAGTATCGGAAGATACGATATTTACATTGAGAGATAGCTGCTGCTTGTCAGCCAGTGATTTTAATGTGTCAACGTAAGCGGTGCCCTCGGGTATCGACAAAGAAAGCCTTGCTAATTGCTCTGCGGAGTTAGTTATGTCGGCATTGCGAGTCACCAGCACCTCATTGATCTTGTTAATGGCGCGCGAGAATTGCACTTCTTTTGACCGTGATTGAGTCACCGTCATATTGGTCACGATTAAATCACCGTCACCCCGTAGTAGACTCGGAATTAACTCTGCGAACTCATCAATATAAATCCATTGAACATCCAATTGTAGATGGCGAGCAAACTCTTCAGCGATGTGTTGGTAATTCTGTATTGAAATACCTTGCCGGGGCAGGGCGTCGGCCCCGTCAAATCGAGGTGCAAGTAGACGCAGGGTTCCGTGTTGACGTATTTGCTCAAGGTCACCTTGCTCAATGTATGTTGTAGGTGTTGGCAGTGGCTTGATTGGCTCCGATGGGCTGGGTTCTTCCGAACAGCTAACCAGCATCAAGGCCAGGGATAGGGTGTAAAATAAACCAACAGCTATGGCGCGCATAGACGAATCCTTTATCGGGTGGTTGCTAGTAGGGTTAACGGCTTGCCGGTTTCCATAATGTCAGTGGGCTTTAGTCCAAGTAGTTTTCGGCAACTATTTGAGAAATGAGCAGAGTCAGAGAAACCAGATGCTATAGCGGCATCAGTTAACAAGTTACCATCATTGACTAGCTGAGCAACGTTTTTTAATCTTGACCACAAGCGGTACTTTCGAATAGGTAAGCCCATATCTCGCTTGAAAAGCGAAGAGAGTTGGCGCTCAGATAGGTCGACCAAGCTTGCTAGCACATTCGCCGACAAATTATCTCCAATATTTTCTTTGATGATGCTTGCACAGCGAACAACCCTTTGGTCGATTTCTTTGAGTGGTGGATATAAATCATGCAGGGCTTCGGTAATACTCAAGCTAAGTTCATCAGGGTTGCTCGGGGTTTCTGAAAAAGCATTCAGTATACTTCTTAAATTTTGGAGCCTATACCGGTAGGGTGATAGACGATTTTCATCAAAGCCATGTTGTTTTAGAAATCGTTGATAAAGGTCGCTGTCAGGTTCGATAAAAATACAAGCAATAGGTTTATCATATTGGCGCATTTCATTAGGTATATCGGCGGGGAGGAAATAGGCTTGGTGATCTTCCCACTGGTTATCTGACCCACTTCGAGCAGAAATCGTTTCACCGCTGAGTGATAAGGCAATAACCGCAGTTGAGTGGGCGTGTTCGGATATATCAGGAAGCAACCCCATATAGAGTGTGATTTTATTACCTATTACCAAAAAATTACTATTCGTCACGTTGTACTTTCCGCATATCTAAAAGTTACTGCAATTATTCTTTAAAAGTTCCGGTTTTTACAAGTATAGCAATAGTCATAAACCGTATGCTCTATGGACTTTCATTTACAAAGGGTACCATAAACCATGAACAGTCCTGCAAAAATTGATAGTGCTAAGGTTGACTGCACAGTGCCGTTCCGTGAGCTAGAAGTCCAGTATGAAGATATTGGCTTGATTAAGCTAGCCTACCGAACTACGGGAACAGTAGAGGATATTTTTACAAATAAGCGCCCATTAATGTTCTTTATTCATGGGTGGCCGTTGAATAGCTTAACTTACGAGAAGATTATCAATCGATTGCGTGGTGAATTCACTTGTATTGCTGTTGATTTGCCAGGTTTGGGTAAAACGAATTGGCATGATCAGGTGGATTTAAGCCCTAAAGGACAGGCTAAATTATTATCGGAATTCCTATCGAAGCAGAACATTGAAAACTACGCAATCTATGGAAATGATAGTGGAGGCATGATAGCGCGTTATTTGGCAGAACTGGACAAAGAGAGAGTGACCCATTTAATACTGTCTAATACTGAAATACCTGGTGAGCGACCTCCGTGGATACCTATTTTTAAAAAGTGTATGAACGTTCCAGGTTTTTTACCTGTTATGCGTCGATTACTGGCTAAAAAGTACTTTGTTCGTTCTCCCATGGCGCTGGGTGGCGTTTTTTATGATAAAGCGTTATTAAGTGGGCAGTTTAAGCGAGATTTTATAAAACCATTGGTTGAGTCAAATTCGGCTTTTAAGAATGCAATGTCTTCGTTCGTGGAAGTGTTTAATTGGATACAGTTGGATGAACTTGCTTTGATCCATCCTGGATTATCTATGCCTACTTTATTTATTTGGGGGAAAGATGACCCTACCTTTCGAGAAAAACCGGCTCGAAAAATGGCATCTCAATTACCTTTGATGACGAAGTTTCATAGTATTTCACAGGCAAAATTATTTGTGCATCAGGAGAAACCAGAAGAGGTGAGCCGTTTTGTCAGGCAGTTTGTTAAGTAAATCCAATTATTCATTGGGCAATATTTGAATTTTAGCGTGAAGATTCAATGCCTAATTTGTTTTCCTCCTAATAAATCGAAGCGAAAGAAGGTATTCAGGTTACACACCACAGGAAGACAGAAAGCTAAAAGGAAAGGTCTAAGGGCTTTACACTGAATACAGCCAAACCGATCACATTATTATTACTTTTTGTAACCCTGAGTGGTGTATCTATTTATAAAACTATATAGTGCCCTCCGAAAATATACGAATGGTTTGTTTTCGAATAAATTCCTATAGGAACTTAAACACTAAGGATTCGGTAATATGAGTAAAATGGTTAAATTCGCAAACCTTAAGCGGTTGTCAGTACTTGGCTTGATTTTTATGCTCGCTGCATGTGGTGCTGGCGTTAAGGTAGAAATCGATAGTCACTCACCTTTAAATTCATCGGTCATATACCTAAATACCGGTGAGTCACAGGAGTTTAGTGCCTCGGGACCGGTATATAGCCCCTATAGTGAGGCGTTATTTCAGGTGGGTGTTAAAGCTCAATGGGAAGTCTATAAATACGAACCGGATAACTATTTGGCAGGGGCTGTGTTGAATATTATTCCACGATCCAGAACCGGCCAAAGTATTGAGCGCGTTCCAGCAACGTCGATTAACGCAAACCACTTTGAGTTTACGCCCCCAGAGGACCAGGTAGCTCAGTATTACGTGGTTACCTATACGGTGTATCGCCATAATCTAGGTGGTACGTGGGAATTCTCAGACAGTAGCCGGTCTTGGCTTTTGTATGTGGGAGCCAATGAACAGACCCCGCCGCAGTGGCAGGGCGATTTTCTGGTTAGCAGTACAGAAGACCTCGCAAAAATAGAAAACTTTACTGACATCGAAGGCTCGCTAAGTATTATGCCTTTCACATCGGAAGAACCTATAACCAACCCATTGGGTGGCGACAATCTACTCATTGCTACTAGTCAGGTTGATAACAGGGAGATCAAGTATACTTTGCCTCTTGGTATTCGCTCATCTAATAATCTGGTTACCAGTTTAAGTGAATTGTCGGATGTTAATCATGTTGGTGGCAGTCTTTATTTATTCCACAATGAAAAATTGGACTCCCTTGAAGAACTGCAAGGTCTACAAGGTGTGGAAGGGGATTTAATGGTATATAGGAATGATCTCATATCTAACTTAAAGGGACTCGAAAACCTAAATGCTCTGGGGGGCGACTTATACCTTCAGTCAAATCCAGCGTTAAAATCTATTGAAGCCTTAAGTGGACTGCAAACTATAAACGGATCAGCAGTTATCGCATGGAATGCAAAACTTACAGACCTAGTAGGGCTCAATAATGTATCAAGTGTTGCTGGTCGTTTCGATATTAGCGGGGCGGCTTCTTTGTCTTCATTAGGTGGGCTGGCAAACTTGAGTTCCGTAGGAGGAAACCTGATCATTAAGGATAATGATCAGTTAATCAATCTAAGCGGACTTGAACCACTATTATCGGTGGGTGAAAATTTTGTGATTAGTGAAAATGACAAGCTTGAATCAATACAACAGATTGAAGATATTGAGTTTGTTCACGGTGTAACAATTAAGTCTAACCCTGCGCTAGTGAATCTTAATGGATTACATAATCTAACACTGATCCCAGGGGACATAACTGTTCAGTATCATGATGCTCTAAATTCGCTTTCCGCACTTGATCAAGTAACCATGGTAGGAGGGGATCTCTATATTGGTTATAACTATATCTTGGAGGATTTGTCTGGTTTAGAGAATATAACTAGAATAGAAAAAGGGTTGAACATTCAGCAGAACCCTAAATTAATGTCGATAAGTGGTCTGAATTCACTAGAGTATGTTAAAGAGAGTTTTCATATTAAGGGAAATTTTGATTTATGTGACTCGGAAGCTCAGGCTTTGTTTGATCTTGTAGAGTCAAGAGACGGCGTTGATTCTGAAATCGTTACCATTGCAAACGACGATAGTTGTTAAGATGGATTAACAGGTATATGAACTGACCAGTGATATGCATTTCTGTTGAGTTCATATACCCTTGATTGATTGCAGCTTAATCCAACTAAAAATGATATCTATACTCGATAAATCCACCGCTGCGTTTATCGTTTGATTGTCCTGAAAGTTGGTTTTTCGAATATTGATAGCTAATGCGAGTGCTACTATTTTTACCCAGGTCAATATTTTGCGCTGCGGTTAGTTTGACTCTTGTGGAGCCTCGCGAGTAGGCCATTGTAGACAGCTCTATTGCAGCAGTCCCAATACGGCTATAAGCCATAATTCCGCCTCGCACTCCCAGACCAGCATCGACCCTAGATGTTCCATCTAAGGCATATTCCGTACGCGCTTCCATCAGGCTATATATTAATAAATCATTAAAGGGTTCAAACGAAACACCTGCACCGCCGTTTAACTGTAGCGTTAACCAATCATTGTCCTCACTGTATATCCTTTCAACACCAGCATTCACTCTCCATGTCGTTGGCTGATGTAGCTCATTTTGTGGAGATAGTGAGTTAATATCGATGAAGTCGATATGATGCAGATCTAGCGTACTATTCTCATATTGACGAAACACCACACGCCCCATATTGATACTGCCGCCTTTCAAATAACCATTAATTGGATCAAGTAAATCGTGATAACTAGCCCTAAATTCGATGTCTACAAAAGCATTGTTTTCAAACGATCCTGTTCGGAACGCTGCCATTTGACTACGGTGTGAATTCTGCGGTGCAGAAGGTCTAGGTGGTTTTTCCGGAGAGTAATTAGTCTGCGTTTTGGAGCGTTTATTTATTGCCTTCAACAAACCAAATTGGCGCTTGGCTAAGGCAGGGGACCGCTGCTTTTTCGCTGAGGTAAGCTGCAAATATTGATACGCTACATTTAGTATCAGTAATGAATTCACGTCTTTCGGTGACAATCGTCCCTCTGCCAACGCTTTAACCCGTTTTATTTCATGCTTCGATAGTCGCTGTGCATTAAACAGTAGCTTTTCTGACGCTGATGCTCGGTACACACTTTTGCTAAGCAGCCCGTTGGTGTCCAGCATACGTACAGTATCAATGGGTATCGCGTGAGCACGAAATGACTCTGTAAGCTCTACGCCTGGTTTGGCAACTTCAATCAACTCCAGTAAACGATAAGAACAATTTTCGTCAAAGAAAAAGTAGGTAAAAGCAATATCACGTAACTCCCATACGTGAGCCAATAAAACATTCACTTCTTCTGGCGATAGATTCAGCGGGTATTCCCATAAACTGCGATTCTCCATCTTGCTGTATTCTTTTATTTTTTGATAGTAGGGCATCATCGCAAAATAACCACTATAGCCCCCCACAAGCCCCTTGTAGGCGTATAACATAGAGTTGTCGCCCTTTTCGGCAGCTGCCCCAAAATTAAGCGCGTAAGATAACCATTCTGAATTATCAGACACGTCCTCGGCATCAAATCGCAAAAATGTATGGCCAAACATTGATGAGGGGCTGTTTAGATAAGAAGATGCAAACACCAACGTTGCCCGCTGGCCATTAACTTTTTTTCGCCATTGCTGGTAACCTGGACACTCGACATCGGGAAACCTTAGGGATATATCGTTATCACTGAGCAGCGTTTTTACCAACTTAAAGCGTGCTGGGAATCGGCATTGGGCATGGGGGTTTTCCGGCGTTGAATAAGCTGAGGCGGGGAGTTGGAATGCTTTAGTCGAGGCAACCCATTCCATTTCACGATTGTATTTCCCCTCAGGAGAGAGAAAGTAATCGTCATCCAGCACCTTACTTTCCCAGTTCTCACTATCAGCGCCAAACAAATGATCAGAGGGATAATAATGCAACATATTAACCCAGCGAGAAGACTGACTTAACCTGTGGGCAGTAGTGGTTGTATCAGTACTTTCAGCCTTAACCGAAGTGACAGATAGCATCACTAATAAGAAAAATACCTGTACTACATATAAACAAGAACGATAGTTAAAAAAAATCATGCGAACATAAAGTAGTAAAACCTGGATAGAGAAACTGAGTAGAAATCCTGGATAGCGTGTAGGGAGCAGAATGACGCTCCCTTTAAACACCGGTCACAGACCTAGGATACGTACTTTGCCAACTCAGGGTTAGATTTCATTACTTCTATTAGCGACACCATTACATCTTCTGCCGTTACATCAGCATGTGCAAAAATGATTTCAAAATTATCGTGTATAGCGTGGGCAAAAATAGAACGATCTGCTGGAGCAATGCCCATGGATACCGCGATTGCTGTCAGTGCCTCTCCCTCTCCTCGGGCTGAATCAGCGATAAACTCATCAAGTACACCGGAAAGATTAACCATCGCATCCCCACCGTAGCTGAGCCTGCCCGAGGTAGAACAACCATTGGTTCCTGATGTCATCCCAAATGTCTTATTACCCGAGGTACTATTGGTTGTCATCGCAACAAAGTGCGTACCTGTTCCACCTTGGCCTTCAAACACCATATTTCCCCACCCACAATCAGGACCACCTGGCGCTACTGCACTTGCTGTCATCGATGAACTCATTAACACTACACTCAATATTATTCTTTTCATATTAATCGCCCTGAAGTCGAATTATTATTGTTTTGCGCTAGAACTACTTGTGAAACCATCAAGCGATCATAAGGCTAACAAGGTTAAATAATGAAGGCAACTGCTTTGACTGATGAGTTTTGTTCGCCAAGGAATTTGGAGTAGGCTATTTGAATATTTTTTTGATGATTTGCCAGCGGTTAATAAGCAGGGAAGAAAAGATTAGTCCGCAGCCGGCTATCTGGATCAGTGTCATGGATTCTCCAAACCAAAATGCAGCGAGTGATGCTGTAAGGATAGGTTCAATTGTTAAGATCATCGCCCCGTGGCTGACTGGGGTTAGTCCTTGAGCATAGGTTTGAATAAAAAAACGTAAACTGGTAGCGACAATGGCACTTGCGAGTAGCCAGCCGGTAATGGCTGGCGTGATATGGTTTGGCCATTGTTCTAGCCAAAACGATGCGCCTATTGATATGATTCCCACGGTCAATAATTGAATTGATGTCAGAAGAATTGCTGGTACATATTGTACAACTCGACTGTTAAGGGTGAATTGCAGGGCAAATATAATGGATGCTGTTAAGAAATAAATTTGTCCTGATTCAAGTTGAAAGCCTACGGAGGGATTTCTTATTGCCAATAAAAACAAACCAGCGGTCGCTATTGGCAATGCGAGCCACGTGGATTTTGATTGTGGCTCACGGAATAGAAAAAATGCCATTAGTGGCACTTGAACAACGGCAAGGCTTGTAATAAATGCCCCTTCACCTATATGTTGTGTTGAATCCAAGCCAATGATCCAGCACATGATAGCTATCGCAAAAATAACACCCACGAGTAGAGAGCTTTTTGCTCCTTTTACGGACAGGTGTTGCCATTGTGTTTTACCAACAATAGCAAGTAATGCGCCTGCGAATAGAAAGCGGGTGCCGATAAATAGGAGTGGTGGCAAACCTGCCAGGGTTTCTTTAGAAAAAATCCAGCCAGCAGCTGCTAGAATGGCAACGCCAACCAATAATAGGTCGGCTTTAATCTGTGGCTGCATGGTAATGGAGTTTTTGCGAGCGTTTTTAGCAAGTCCTTTGGGGAGTAGCTTGTTAGGCATTTCAGGTGACCTTATTGCGACCACGGCTTGCCAACTTAAAGGACGAGGCAACTATCTTTTGATATGCCATTGGTAAACTGCGCTGCATAATGTCGAGTACTTTCGCATCAGGGCCTATGAGTACGCGGCGCTTATTTTTGGTAACTGCGTTTAATATTGTTTTTGCGGCTTGTTCTGGCGTTGTCATAAACATAGCGTCAAATTGCTTTCGCGCTTTTTCCGCATCATCGCCAGTAAGTTTCTCGACACTCTTATTCATGCGAGCGTTTTTGGCAATATTGGTTTTTATGCCACCGGGGTGAACACAGGTAGCGGAAACGTTGGTTTTACCAAGATCCAATTCCTGACGTAGAGATTCAGTAAAACCTCGTACGGCAAATTTCGACATGTTATAGGCACTTTGTGTTGGCTGTGCAAATATCCCGAAAATGCTGGAAATGTTAACGATATGACCTTCGCCTGCCTGTTGTATATAGGGTAAAAATGCTTTCGTGCCATATACAACACCCCACATATTTATATCAATTATCCACTCGTAATCGCTGTAGTCTGTGTCTTCTACTGTGCCACCTAGCGCGACACCTGCATTATTGAAAATCATATTTACTTTACCGTGATCGTTTACCACAGTATCGGCCCATGCGTGTACAGCGTCTTTATCTGCGACATTAAGTGTGGTGGTAGTCACTTTGACACCGTAAGAAGATGCACGCGAGGCTGTTTCAGCAAGCCCTTTTTCATCCAAATCACTCAGTGCTATATGACAACCTTGTTGAGCTAACGCTAATGCGAGTGCGCGGCCTATTCCGGATGCTGCGCCAGTAATCGCTGCGACTTTATCGGTTAGGTTTTTCATGCGGTTGCCTCTGTCGTTATAGGTGTTGTTGCTGAATACTCTAAATGATAGGCCTTGCTATCAAATTGACGAGTTTGAAGCCTGAACTTCCACGTAAAATCCGGCCACAGTGTTACGTTTTTTCCGCTTTCAGGGTGTAGGTACCAGCTCTGACAACCGCCAGAGTTCCATACTGAGCCAGAGGTTTTATTTTGAATGACTTCGTTATAGCGTGCTTGGGCTTCTGGTAAGACGTCTACATAAGCGAGTTTATCTTTGTGCATTTTCTTCATGGCTTCTAACACATAAGTAATTTGTGATTCGATCATATAAACCATAGAGTTGTGCCCCAGGCCAGTGTTAGGGCCCATTAGCATAAACAAGTTTGGGAAACCCGACACCGTAGTACCTTTATAAGCTTCAGGTCCCTCTTTCCACGAATCCACCAAATCAACTCCGTTTTGGCCGAAGATGATGCCTTTTGGAATAGGGCTTGTTGCGGCAAATCCTGTGCCATAGATAATTGCGTCGACTTTTCGCTCTTCTCCATCGATGGTCACGATGCTGTTGGCTTTAATTTCTTGAATGCCGGTAGTAATGACATCAGCATTGGGCTGATCCAATGCAGGATAATAATCATCAGACATCAAAATTCGTTTACAACCAATCGTGTAGTCTGGTGTTACTTTTTTACGTAATTCAGGGTCAGATATCTGTGTGCGAATATGGTTTAAGGCCCAGCGCTTTGCGATGACCATTAGCCGAGGGTTTACCGTAAACCCCAACACGCGGCTCTCCAGCATCCAGTAAATACTTTTACGTAGTGCATTTTGAGCCGCCGGAAATCGTTTGAAAAGATTCCTTTCAGTCCAGGACATTGCTCGGTCAGGTTTAGACATTACCCAAGGAGGAGTGCGTTGGTAGAGGTCGAGGTGTTTAACTTGTTTTTGGACATGGGGGACAAATTGAATCGCCGACGCGCCGGTACCGATGACTGCGACACGCTTTCCTGTCAGGTCAAAGCCATGATTCCAGTTTTGAGAATGGAAAATGGCGCCTTTGAATGATTCAACACCTTTCAGACTGGGGTAAGACGGTGTTGATAAACCTCCTGTACCTGCAACAAGCATCGTTGCGGTGTGTTGCTTTCCTTGCTGATCGGTTATGTGCCATAACGCATTGCTTTCATCCCAACGAGCACTGGTTACCGCATTATTCAATCTAATATGAGGCGTCAGTTTGAATTTATCAGCACAGTGTTCCAAATACTTTTTGATCTCTGGTTGCGGAGAAAACATGCGTGACCAAGTTGGGTTGGATGCAAAAGAAAATGAGTAAAGGTGAGAGGGCACATCACAGGCGCAGCCGGGGTAGTGGTTAACACGCCACGTGCCGCCAACACCGCCTTCCTTTTCAAACACAACAAAATCATGCTCTCCCGTTTGCTTAAGTTTGATAGCCATACCCAGGCCGGAGAATCCGCTGCCAATGATGGCAATTTTGTGATGTTCTGCTGACTGCGTCATTGTGTTGTCCTTCCATCTCGCTAATATTTTAAGGGGTATACAAGTGTCTACGCTTGATCTTAAGGTATACGATTGTATACAACGAAGTCAAGAGCCGGTAGAATTCAATACATTGCAGTCTAATTTGTATAGAAGAAGTGCTTTATGAGTTATCCAAAAAGCGTGCTGGCAGAAGGGAAGCGTCTATTAATGGCGGCTGCGCTTGATTTGACGGCAAATACCCGAAGTTTAGACGGCTTTAGCCTAAGAGAACTTGCAAGAAATGCAGGGCTTAATCCGAATACTTTTTATCGTCACTTTAAAGGTTTTGATGAGTTGGGGTTGGCAATTATTGAGGATATGATGTCTCAGATTCGTCAGCCATTACGGGATTTACGGCGTGAAGCGGCTGAGTCAGTGGTACCGCCAGGATCACCTCCTATTAGTTGGCAGGAAAATCCTCGACTTAATTTTGTTAGATCATGGCAGGTGAGTAATGCTACGGTGGAATTATTCTTCAAATTTGTGGAGGCTAACCCCAAGGCGTTTATTTTAGGGGTCAGGGAATTGCACGGTTCATCGCCCGTGTTACGTAAAGCCCTTAGGAAACTGATGAAAGATTTCGCTCACGATATGGCGGAAGATATCGAAACTTTGGGGTTGCTGCCAAAATTAGATCCTGCGAGTCTTTTGTCTGTGTCTGAAGTGATTAGCCGAGAATTGTTTCAATTGTCGATGGACTACATCGAGGAGCCAGAACGTAGAGACGAAATATGTCAACAGGCAGGCACCTCTATCGTCAATTTGACTATGGGAAGCGCCATGTTAGGGGGACATGTTAAGTTATTGGCTGATGCTCTTCGGTGATAAGAGTAAGTTGCCACTAGCGAGCGTAAAAGCATTTACGATGCGACTCTACTAGTATACTTATGATGCCAACGGTAATCAGCTGAGTGAAAGTGAAGAAAGCGTTTGCTACTTGTTTTATGAATATCGGAATCAAGCCAGGTGGCATTGGGTTCAGGATAAAGTGAATCTAGCAAAGCACCAAAGCACCAAAGCCCCTCCGCATTGACTTATTGATGTAATCCTATTTTCAGCTATGTTTATTTATTAATCACTGTTCCTTAATACTGTTTGGCTTACTCTTACTTGCAAAGCCTACGTTCCCTTATTTGAGATGATTTAATAGGTTTTATGCTGAAATCCCCTTGTTTTTCTCCCCTAGTTAATAGCCGTTCAAACGCATTTTTCAACATAAAGTCGCTGCTACTTGTTGCCTTGCTGCTGTTTCCAGCTTCGGTGCTGGCGGCACTGAGTGCATCCGTCACCTTGGTATCCGGTGACCCAACAGCTATTTATCCTAGTGAATCGACGAGACTAGAAATTACCTTGAGCAACAGTAATACCGGTGCCGATGTTACAGCAGCGGCGTTTAATTTAACCTTGCCAGGAACCTTGCCAAATGGTTTAAAAGTTTCTGGAGCTAGTACATATCAATGTACAGACCCCAGTATACCGGTAACAAATCCAGGCGCCGGTTCCTTAACTGCAACGGTGGACGGCCAAACCATTGTATTAGCGGGCGGCGTTGTTCCGGCGCGAGCCATGAGTACCGACGGCACCTGTGTGATTGAAGTGCCCGTCACGGCGGGAACGTCAACTGGCAGTAGCACGACTTACGCTTTTAACATAGCCGACAATGCAGTGACGGGTAATGACGGTGGTGCTGTCACAAACTCTGGCCAGGTCAGCCAAAGTATTAATATCAATGCGTTAGCAAAACCCTCCATTGATAAGAGTTTTTCCTCTAGGGATCATTATTTAGGCGGCACCAGTAGAACCCTGACAATCACCGTGACTAACACCAACCCTGTGGCTATTTCAGGTTTCAATATTACCGATGCTTTTCCGCAATTAAGTGCTACCGCTATTATTGAGGTGGCCGCTACGCCCGCGAAAACCGCTAGCTGTAATAATGGCGGCGGTGCACCCACGTTTAACCCGCTGGCGGGTGATACTACGTTGACAGCAACGGGAGATATTCCGGCAGCGGGTGGTAGTAATGGTATTTGTACGTTAACGGTTAAGACTGAGGCGAAGCACACTGATGGTGACTTTCAAACGGCAATACTCAGTAACTCAATCGACAAATCTACCGACTTTACTAACGACCTAGGCATACCTGCCGCCAGTAATGCAACGGCAAACGTCAGGGCTATATCGCCCTTATTGGTATCCAAGAGTTTTTCCGGCAACTCCCTTTCAGATGGGGAAACGGGTACTTTTACTATCACCTTAACCAACAATGGCGATGCACCGTTAACGATTAACACTTTTGATGATAACCCTGTTGACGGCTTAGGGGCGGACCCTGCCCATGGTCTCGCGGTTACGGGTGTACCGGCAACAACCTGTGCCGGGGGTGTCGTAACAGCCATTGATTTTGGCAATGGTGTTAATCATGGTGTTGATGTGACCGGCGGAGTTATCCCCGCCAATGGCGCTTGTACGATTACCGTAGATGTTATTGGTACGGTAGAGACCGCTGAAGTCCCTATTTCTTATACCAACACCCTTGTCGAAGGATTAATTGATGTTGGTAATGCGGCCATTATTAGTCAGTCGGCGTCGGCGTCGATTTTAGTCGCTGACGATATGCGCATTTTAAAGACCGTTAGCAGTGGTGATATTGGGCCGGGTAACCCCATCGCCTACACGTTGACGATTGAGAACTACTCCAATGCGGCGATCAATAACGTTGCCATAGATGACACCCTGCCAGCCAATATGACTTTTTTGGATGGCATCATTAACGGCAATGACTTTTCGCCGAGTATGACGGGTACGGCGGGTTGTGCGGGTATCACGGTTAACAGTGTTGTCGGTGATAGTAACGCTGATCTTGAAATTGCCACGGTGCCTGCGCGGGTGAGTATTAGTAGTCCTGCTAGTTGTGCTTTGACTTTTTGGGTGATGACTGATCCCAATGCGGCAGATGCGTCGTCAACGCAAAATACATTGGCGATCGGCGATATCTGTTATAACGCAGGCGGTACCTGTAATGGCTCAAGTGCTACTTCCAGTGCAAGCACCAAAATTGACAGCGCCGTTGGCAGTGCAACGCTGCGGTTCAATGGCGTTACCAATGAATCCCTCGACGAAGGCACCATTGCCACGCTGACGCTGACTATCACCAATATTTCTGCTAATACCCTGACGAATGTGAGTATCTCAGATACCTTTCCCATTGATGGCACCGGCCAGCTAGAGATAGCCAACCCAGCCAATGCCTCCAGTAATTGCGGAACCCCAACCATCACAGCGACACCGGGTGCGAACTCATTCACCGTCAATGGTGCGACGGTGCCGGCACGCGCGAATAATGGCATTGGCAGTAACGGTACCTGCACCGTAACGATAGATGTTGTGGGTCCGGCGGGTACGTACCCGGATACTGCACAATTGGCAGGCACACAAACTCGGGCTAACGGCACCACAACGCCGCTGTCTGCCTTCAATACAGATACCGCAACGCTGACGTATATTTCTGCGTTGAGTGGCAGCAAAACCTTTACCCCAAGCGCTGTTTCTTCGGGTGGTATATCGACCGTAAAAGTACGTTTGGATAATAGCAGCGCACTGCCACTGACCAATATTAGCATCACTGACCCACTGCCAGCAGGTATGGTGTTAGCGACCCCGGTCAATGCTTACACCACCTGTGGCGGTGCACCGGTATTTACCTCAGCGACTGCGGGTGATAACACGATTACCATGACCACAGCCAGTCTGGGGGGTTCAGGTAGTTGTGATGTCGTGTTTAATGTGGTGGCAACAGGCGGCGGTAATTGGGTTAATACCATTCCTGTTGGCAATGTTGTCGCCGATGGCGGCGTGCGCAATGTTGCGGCGATCGCAGGGACGCTGACCAATACGCCCAGCACTAATTTAAGTGTCGCCAAAGCCACCAACCCCAGTACCTTGACCTTCCCCGGCCAAACCAGTGTATTGACTATCACTATTACTAACGGTGCGGATGCGGTTACCAACCTTGCTGTTACGGATTATTTCACCACCGACGGCACCATCGGGGGCGGGGCCAACGGCATGGCAGTGGCCGCTACGGCTGGTGCCAGTACGACGTGTATCGGTGGCATTGTATCAGCGCCTGCGGGAGCGACTCAGGTGGGTTTGTCGGGTGTGTCTTTGGCAGGTGCGGCGGCCTGCACCGTGACGTTGAATGTGACCTCCAATGCGATAGGCGGTGTCACCAACTTTATTCCCGTCGGTGCCATTAGCAACGACCAGGGATTGACCAATAGCGGCCAAGCCAGCACCAGTTTAACAACGCAAAGCAATATTGGTATCACCAAAAATTTTAGCCCCAATGTGGTTGAACCAGGGGACCGCTCACGCTTGCGTATTACCTTTTACAACCCAACCTCACAGGCCGTTACCGGTTTGAGTGTTACCGATAATTTACCGGGTGGCGTGGTGGTGCCCAGCGGTGCCAACCCAACCACTACCTGTATTGGCGCGACGGTAACCTCTCCCGTTAATACTCAAGTGGACATAGCCAGTGGTAGTATTGCTGCTGCAGTGGGTGCGACCGCTGCCAGTTGTTATGCTGAGATTGATGTAGTGGTTGCTGTTGAGGGGGATTACCTCAACACCATTGCTGCTTCAGCAGTCACGGCAACAGCGGGTGGCATAGGCGTTACCAACTCTCAGCCAACCAGCGATACATTATTTGCCAAGTCGCCACTTGAAGTTCACAAGGCGATTGACGCTCAGACTTTGGACGCAGGCAACCCGGTGGGCTTTACCACTGGCTCTGCCAGCACGCCCCCCGGAACGGCAAAAACATTAACCATTCGCTTTGATAACGCCAACGCCCTGGCTCTGACGGGCGCGGCATTAACGGATACTTTACCCTCCGGTTTAGTCGTTGCGCAAACACCAAATGCCGCGACGACTTGCGCCGGTGGTTTTATTAGCGCACTTGCTTCAGCGACCAGCATACGCTTGAGTGGCGCGACTATTCCCGCCACCGGTTCCTGTACGCTGTCGGTTGATGTGATGAGTAATATTTCAGACAGTTATACCAATACCATCGCCGCCAGCGCGATTACTACCAATGAAGGCGTCACCAATGATGAATCGAGTAGTGCCGAGTTAGTGGTATCGACACCGCCCAGCGTAGATAAACAATTTTCACCTGCAGTAATCCCCGTTAGTGGAACGTCTACGCTGACGATTGTATTCGGTAATGACAACGCCAGTGCGATTACTTTGTCTTCAATTTTCACCGATATCCTACCGACCTCACCGGGTAATATTGTGGTGGCGGGTACCCCTAATATCGGCGGCGACTGTCCTGGTGGTGTAACAGCAGTTGCCGCTGCTGGTACGGTGAGTTATGCCAACGGTGCAAGTATACCGGCGGGTGGTTGTAGCATTACAGTGGATGTGACTGGCGCTACCACGGGCGATCATAATAACAATATTCCGGCGGGTGATTTACAAACTAATGCCGGGGACAACCAGACACCGGCCAATAGCAGCTTGCTGATTAGTACCGAGGGATTTATCGCGGGCCGCATATTTAACGATAACAACGTTGCGCCCAATGGTAGTTACGAGCTTGGCACTGATACCCCGATAAGCGGTGTTACCATTGAATTGCGAACAGGGGCGAGTTGTGGCGGCGGATTGGCCGCATCGGTTAGCAGTGATACTCAGGGTAATTATTTGTTTGCCTTGTTAGCTGCAGGTACGTACTCCGTGTGTCAACCAGCGCAACCCGCAAATACCACCAATGGCACCACTACAGCGGGCGCCATTACCTCGGCCAATGGCAGTACAGGTACAATCGGCACCGCCACCAACCCCACCGCTAGCACCAGTCAAGTGGTGAATATTATTCTCAATGGAGACGGCGGCGCAGGAGAGATCAGTGGTTCGATGGGCAATGATTTTGCTGAAGTTGTGCCCTCCAGTATTAGCGGCGTGGTGTTCAGTGATGCAAATAATAATGGCATTAAAAATGGCGCTGATGCAGGGCTTGCTGGTGTGACTATTGAACTACTTGATAACGTAGCGGCCTTTGTTAGCAATACCACTACCGATGCTAACGGTGCCTACAGCTTTACCGGTTTGGACCCCGACACCTATTCGGTTCGCCAACCCAACCAGCCGACCAATACCTCCAACGGTATTACCACGGCGGGTACTGTCGCCAACGGAGGCACTGCGGGTACTGCCTCAGGCTTAAACACCTTGCCCAGTGTTATCGGTACCATCATCCTGCCTCCCAATACCGCTACTAGCGCCAACAACTTTGCAGAGATCCCTCATGGCGCACGCATCTCCGGTCAGATGTACCTCGATTATGATAACAGCGGCACGCTTGATGGCTCGGATCACGGCATCGATGGCGAAACGCTTAACCTGACCGGCACCGATATCAACGGCAATGCAATTACACCGATTGCGGTGCTAACCGCTAGCGACGGCACTTACAGCTTCACAAATTTACCACCGGGAACCTATACCATTAGCCAGCCTGCACAACCTACTGGTACAACCAATGGCGCCACCAGCGTGGGTAGCGGCGGTGGTGCAGCCACGAATGTGGCTACCACGCCCAGTGCGATCTCCGGTATTGTCATGGCCACCATCACCAGTGTGTCCGGCGACAATAAATTTGCCGAGCAGGCGGGTGTTACCCCTGATTTAACGGTCAGCAAAAGCCATTGGCCCAGCAATTTTGGCGAAAGCACAACGTCGGGTGTTTATACTATTACGCCCGGTAATATTGGTACTGGTAATTCCAGCGGTGCCATGACTGTGGTCGATACCTTACCGGCGGGCATGACCCCCAATAGCGTTGATAACAATTCGGCTTGGAGCTGCGGTATTGCCGGTCAAGTTGTCACCTGTAGCGGTAGCGAGATCATTCTTGCGGGTGGAAGCGGGACACCTATCCGCTTGAACGTCTCGGTAGCTGGGGGAACCTCGGGCCAGGTACTGGTCAATAACGTGACGATTGCCGGGGGCAGTGAGCCGTCCGGTTTGGATGGTAATAATGGTGATGATGATCCAACGCTCATCGTTGATCCCTCCAGCATCAGCGGTGTGGTGTTTCTGGATGCTGACAATGACGGAGTGCAAAATGGTGGCGAGCCGGGTCTTGGCAGCGTTCAGCTCCAGCTACTCGACAATAGCGGCAATGTGGTCGCAAGCATGACCACTAACGGCGCGGGAGCCTACAGTTTCACTAACCTCGGCGATGGTACTTATAGTGTGCGACAACCCAGTCAGCCGGTTAATTCCAGAAACGGCATAACCACAGCTGGAGCAGTGGGTAATGGGGGTACGGCAGGTACGGCGACCAACGTGGCGACAACACCCAGTGTGATCAGCGGTATTATCTTACCCATCAATACAGATACATCAGCGAATGATTTCGCAGAAATTTACGTACCACCACCACCTGCCACGGTCGACCTGACGATCAGTAAGAGCCACTGGCCAAGCAACTTTGGAGAAGGGTCGCAAGGGGTTTACACCCTTACATTGGGTAATATTGGTAATGCCGATAGCAGGGGTGAAATTATCGTGGTAGATACCTTGCCGGCAGGGCTTACCGCGCTGAGCGTGGATAACAGCACTGATTGGAATTGTGTTATTGCTGCGCAGATAGTGACTTGTACCGGTAATGGCGTGGTTAGCGTCACAGGCATTGATACGGCTTCAGACATACGCCTCAATGTCTCGGTGGATGCAGGGATTAGCAGCCAAGAGCTTATCAATAATGTGGTGGTTTCCGGTGGCAATGAGCTTCTCGGATCTCAGAGTAATAACACAGCGGTTGATCCCACAGCGATAGTTACAGCATCCAGCATTAGTGGCGTGGTGTTCAGGGACGAAGATAACGATGGTTTGCAAAACGGCGCCGATGTTGGGCTGGCTAACGTTACCATTGAATTGCTGGGTGACATCAATACAGTGATTGCTTCAACATCGACCGATAGTAATGGCAGCTATAGTTTTTCTGCGCTTGGCTCTGGCCCCTACAGCGTACGTCAACCCGACCAACCAGCTGATACTGCTAACGGAGTCACCACGGCGGGTACCTCGGGCACCGCGTCCGGCCCTGCCACCAGCCCGAGTGTAATCAGCAATATTATTCTGCTGCCTGGCACTGCTGCGACGGGTAATAACTTTGCAGAAATTATAAAGGGTGCTCATGTTAACGGTGCAGTATTTTTTGATTATAACAACGATGGTTTGCTCAACGATAACGACCACGGTCTTATCAATCAAAGCATTGAGTTAACCGGCACTGATATCAATGGCAATACGGTAACAATGACTACCACTACAGGTGAAGATGGCAGTTATAGTTTTGTCGGCTTAGCGCGTGGCAGCTATACCGTAACGCAGCCTAATCAACTTACTGGTACTAGCAACGGGATAACAACACCAGGTACGAACGGTGGCACGGCAACACCCGTCACCACCAGCCCTAGCGTGATTACGGGAATTGACCTGAGCGCCAGTTCTGAATTGATATCCAATGGGAACAATTTTGCTGAGCAAGTAGGTAACGTCGTTGATCTGAAATTACTGAAAACGCATTTGCCCGCCACCTTAAATGTCGAGTCTACAACCGGTGTTTACACCTTGCTGGCGAGTAATATAGGCAACATTGATACTAGTGGTACGTTAACCTTAGTGGATACATTGCCAGTAGGTATCACCGCTATAGCGGTAGCTGAAAATTCGGACTGGAGTTGTGCCATTGCCGAGCAGTTAGTCACTTGTACAAGCTCTGCTGTCATCGAGGCTGGCGGAAGTAGTGGTGCGATCAACATTAACGTCGCGGTGGCGAGTGGTTTATCTGGACAGACCTTGATCAATAGCGCGGTAGTTAACGGAGGCGGAGAACCGCCGGGCTTTGCTGGTAACAATAATGACGAGGACCCAACCCCCATCTCTGACCCCGCCGGTATCAGCGGCACGGTGTTTATGGATGAAAATAATAATGGCTTGAAAGACGATGCTGACAGCGGGTTAGCGGGCATTAGCATTGAGTTACTGGATACTGACGATGTTATTATCGCTACTACGCGAACCACCGCTGATGGCAATTACCAATTTAACAATTTGGCCCCCGGCACCTATTCCATACGCCAGCCTATACAACCGCTGGATACCGCCAACGGCATAACCATTGCGGGCATAGTGGGTAGCGGTGGCAGTGCTGGTACGGCGACCTCAATTACCGAAGTGCCCAGTGCCATTACCGGCATAGTGTTAGCAGCCGGTATCAACTCCAGCGAGAACAACTTTGCTGAAATTCATCACAACGGCAGTGTTCATGGCCAGGTTTTTCTAGACTACGACAACAGCGGTAGCAGTAACGGCAACGACCATGGATTGAGTGGACAAATCATTGAGCTTACCGGCATCGATGTGTTTGGTAATACGCTAACGTTGGAAGCTGCCAGCGTTGCCGACGGTAGTTTTAGTTTTATTGAATTACCACTGGGCACTTACACGTTGACCCAACCGACGCAGCCGGAAGGCACCAGCAACGGGTTAACCAGTGTTGGTAGCGGGGGGGGAGTGGCAACAGACGTTGCAACTACCCCCAGCAGTGTCAGTGTCATTGTGCTAAGTGACACCAGAAACACGGCTGAGGCCAATCTCTTTTCTGAGTTACCGGGTGACGTGTCCGACTTAAGTCTGACGAAAAGCCATCACCCTGAAACCTTTGGCGAGGGATCAACTACAGGTATTTACAGCATTGCTTTTACCAATAATGGCACGATTGGTACCAGCGCCGACCTTACCGTGGTCGATACGTTGCCAGTGGGAATGACCGCGTTGGAAGTACTAAGTAACCCTGATTGGCGCTGTACCATTATTGGCCAGATTGTAACGTGCGATAGTAGTGTGGTGATAGCCGCTGGAGAAAACGCTGCTCCTATCGAACTCAGGGTCGCGGTCGAAGATGGCCTTGCCGGCCAAACTTTGGTGAACAACGCTGTGATTACCGGCGGTGGAGAACCTCCAGGTTTTGAGGGAGACGACAGTGATGATGACCCGACCCTGATTGTTGAGGCTGCACAAGTATCCGGTACGGTGTGGCGCGATATCAATCACGACCGTGTGCGTGACGCGGGTGAGGCACTTATCGCTAATTGGAATGTTGAACTGTTGCTCAATGGGCGAACGATCAGAACCACAACCACCGCCAGCGATGGCACTTATGCTTTTACCGCAATATCCCCCGGTAGCGGTTATCAGATAGTTTTCCGTGACCCGGAATCAGGTGCAATCTTGGGTATCCCTGTACCGAACGAACACGCGGGCAATTACATCGTCGGTACGATCGACAGCAATAATAATCCGGCGGGGGCTGATAATTCCAGTGGCTTCCTGGACAAGATGACGCTGTTCCCTGGCGATAATGTGATCGAGCAAAGTTTACCCCTAGACCCCAGCGGCATAATCTACAATAGCAACACTAGAGACCCCCTGTCCGGTGCCGAAATTACCCTCGGCGGCCCAGCCGGTTTTGACCCCTCCACGCAATTGGTCGGCGGCATTAACAATGTCACGCAAACAACTCAAGAGGAGGGCTTTTACGAATTCTTGCTGATTAATGATGCCCCTTCCGGCGTTTATACGCTGACGGTTGTCGAACCTGCCGGTTACCTTCCTGGTGGCTCTCAGATGATCCCTGTGTGCGTGAATACCCCGGTGGTTGCAGCGCTACCCGACCCGGCGCTGGTGCAAACCAGCAATATTGCGCCGGTTGAAAGTACAGCGCTGCACGACCCTGCAGCCTGCGCCACAAACTCAGTGGGGTTTGCCACAACGGCCGATACCACTCAGTATTACCTAAGTTTTAACCTGGATACAGCCTTGCCTTCGGGCAATGTATTAAATAACCACATTCCTGTAGACCCGATTATGGGAGGCGCGTTAACTGTCACCAAAACAGCGTCCATAGATACAGTCAATAAAGGTGACTTGGTTCCCTATGTTATCCGTGTGCACAATAATCTAACCATTAACCTTAATGCGGTTGATGTAGTAGACCAAATGCCTCCGGGTTTTAAGTATGTAGAAGACTCGGCGCAATTGGACCAGGTTTTATTAGAACCAAACCAAGTAGGTCGAGAATTACATTGGCCTAATATTGACTTCAGTGTCGACCAAACCCATGTCTTTACACTATTAATGATACCTGGCTCAGGTGTTGCCGATGGTGAATATACCAACCGTGCTTGGGCTGAAATGTTCGGTAATCTATCGTCGAATATTGCCAGCGCTGTGGTGCAGGTTGTACCCAACCCGACCTTCGATTGCAGTGATATTATCGGCAAGGTATTTGATGACCATAATCTAAATGGTTACCAGGATAGCGGTGAGCCGGGCTTGCCGGCCGTGCGCCTAGCAACTGTTAGCGGCGAGTTGATCACTACTGATTCCGAAGGGCGTTATCACGTAACCTGCGCTGCTACCCCTGACGAGATGCGAGGGACAAATTTCATTCTCAAATTAGACGCCCGTACCTTGCCTTCGGGTTATCGCGTTACGACTGAGAACCCTCGGGTAATTCGGTTAACAACCGGTAAAATTGCCAAGCTCAACTTTGGTGCCGGTATTCACCGCATTGTGCGTCTCGATCTTACCAGCGAGGCATTTGTCGAAAACGAAACCGAATTGGCAGAAACCTATCTGCAACGATTGAATGATTTGTTGGTGATGTTACAAAAAGCGCCGTCCATTTTACGTATTGCTTACCAGTTAGAAAATAATGAGGAAGAGGGCAGGGCTCAGGAACGGGTTGATTACGTCGATAAATTTATGCGCGAGCGTTGGAGTGAACTCGGTGATTGTTGTTACGACTTGCAACTTGAGAAAGAGATTATCGAAGCGGGTGATGGCGGAGGGGCTGCTGTTATAGAGACTACGGTTAGTGAAGCTTCTGCTAGCAAGGAAAGCACACAGGAGGTGGCACAATGAATTATTCAACATTAAGTAATTTTATACTGAAATGCTGCGCCCTGATATTAGCTACCGTAATTGCTCAACCCTGCCTGGCACAGCCGCTAGAGCAAACGCAAACGCCTAACCAGCAAACCTATGATGGCGCTCGTGGTTTATTGAACGATGATAGCTGGGTCTATCAGCAACCTATACCGAAACAGGCAGAGCGTGAATTGCCAACGAAAAATATAATACTGTGGGGTCTGGATGAATTACTCGTTTATGGCGATGATAGCGTTGATATTCGCGAACGCAAGAGCGAACAAGTCCAAGCGGTTATGGTAGAAAAAGGCGTAGATCCGTTACACTTTGCTTCGGGTTTTTCAAAAGTAGGAGAAAACTACGCAGAACAGTGGGATAAGCTTCTAAAGCAATTTTCTGATCACAAAAATATTCGTGTTCATATTACCGGTCATACAGATTCACAAAAACTATCTGCCCGCGCGAGGCAACGTTACAAAGATAATTACGGCTTAGGAAAGGCGCGTGCCGTTCGTGCTGGCCAATTTTTTATCGATACCTTGAGCCTTTCTCCGGAATCCATCAGTTACGACTCAAAAGGGCCTGACGAACCCATTGCTAGTAACGCAACATCCGAAGGTATGGAATTAAATCGTCGAGTTGAGGTGCAAGTTTGGTATGACGAAGTGACCCATAGCGCCAGTGTCGAACAAACGGGGGCACCGTTGTGTGACGTGGATAAGGTGGCTGGAACGGAAGCAATGGTCGCTGTTCCTTTCCGCATCAGCATCGACGGTCAACCCCAAACCTCGGCAGCTATGAATATGAATAGGGCTAGCGCCGATCAACAACGTTGTACGGATGTAGAGTTGGAGCGGGCAAATATTCAAATCCAGTATGATAACTTGTCGCAACCACGATGGTTAAGCGTCAATGCCAGTGATCGTACGGTGGATCTTAGTCATCCTATTCGCTTTCAGGCCCATAGTAATTATCTATTTTGGATAGATCGCGCTGAAATTCTGATTATGGATCGCGCCCAAAAAATGGTAGCAACCCTAGTGTTGGATGCACAGTTAAGAGCTCAGTGGACACCAATAGAAAAAAAATTACCACGCCAGTTATTTTATCAGGTGCGAGTTTACGATGACGAAGGCCGTTATGATGAGACAACTTTGATGCCGCTGCGCTTTGTACGCGAGCGTGACTATGAAGACAATGAAGATGAAAAAAAACATGTCATAGAAAACCAAACTTATGAATTGGCGGCGGGTTACGGCGAAAATCACTTACAACACCAGCGTATTCCAGTGGAGGGTGGCGTCGTCACAATTAATGGCCGTGAAATCCCTGATGGACACCATGTTATCGCCATGGGGAAACCTGTTGCTGTCAGTACAGAACACAGCTTTGTGATGCAACAAATTATTCCTCGTGGCTTACATAAGATAGAAGTTGCCGTATTGGATGCACAGGGCGCAGGGCGAATTTATCGTCGAGATTTGCGTTTGCCAGCGAATGACTGGTTTACAATCGCAATAGCGGACTTAACTCTTGGTCAGAATAAAACCAAAGGCCCTGCGCAGTTGGTAAACGCTGGCGATTATCACTACGACGAAGATAGGTATTTAGATGGTCGGTTGGCCTTTTACACCAAAGGCAAAACAAAATCTGGTTATACCATCACTGGGAGTGCTGATACTGGGAACGAAGAATTCAAAGATCTTTTCACCAATATCGATGAAAAGAACCCGCAAGCTATCTTGCGGCGTATGGATGCAAAACAACATTGGCCAGTCTTTGGCGACGATTCAACCTTAATCGAAGATGCACCGACTCAGGGTAAATTTTACCTGCGGGCGGACAAGGGGCATTCCCATGCACTGTGGGGTAATTTCAAAGAGCAACAAAGCGATACTGAATTAACTCAGATTGACCGTGCTCTTTATGGCGCGCAATTACATTATGCCGACGACCAGTTTACCACGAGCGGCGAACACCGCTTGCAGGTGGATGCCGTTGCAGCGGAGCCTGGAACCATATCCACGCGTGAAGATTTTCGCGGCACAGGTGGTTCGGTCTTCTTTCTTCGTCACCAGGACGTTACCCAAGGCAGTGAACGAGTACGGATTGAAGTGCGCGACAAGGATTCGGGATTGGTATTGCATGTTAATAATCTAAGCGCGGGCACCAATTATCAAATCGATTCAATTCAAGGACGTGTTTTACTCACCTCACCCTTGGCGTCTGTAGCCGGTGATAGTCAATTGGTACGTGCGTCGAGTATAACGGGGCATCCGGCCTATCTAGTGGTGGCCTATGAATACACCCCCGGCTTTGCCAATACAAAGGATTTGGTTACCAGTGGCCGTGCCGCTTACTGGCTTAATGACACAGTTAAATTGGGTATTAGCAGTTCGCGTCAAAAAGAATTTGATCAAACCCAGAACTTGTCCGGTATCGATATCACGCTGCGTAAAAACGCCGACACCTGGCTTAAAGCTGAAATGGCAAATTCAGACGGTACAGGTTTGGACCATCAAACTTCCGACGATGGCGGTTTTGGTTTTAACCAAGTTGATCGTGGCGGCGGTGATGCAAATGCGAACCGAATTGAAGCAGCGTTTGTTTTTTCCGATTTGTTTGGTGAAAAAAAAGGCAGTAAAGAGGAGGGGCGTGGCACGTTCTACATTGAAAATCGCGAAGATGGTTTTTCTGCACCGGGTCGATTAACTCGGGGGGAAACCGAGAAATTCGGAGCTAGTGTTACCGCTCCATTGAGCGACGATACAGAGCTTACCTTAAAACTGGATGACACTAGCAATGATCAGAGTGGCGACTTGAGTGTGGTTGAAATTAATCTAGCGCATAGCTTGAATGAACGTTGGTTGATCGGTGCGGGACTACGTGCTGATGACCGTGAAGGCACTTCCATTGATAGCGGTGCGCGTGAAGACTTGGCCGTACAAATGAAATACCTGTCCGCCGAAGATTGGTCGTTGTGGGGCTTTACACAGGCTACATTACACCGTGATGACGAACGCGAGCGCAATCACCGCGCCGGTGTCGGGGGTATATATCAAATAGCGGAACAGGCTGCATTGAATGGCGAGATTTCTGCAGGAGACATGGGATTGGGTATTGTGGGCGGCATTGATTACCAATGGTCAGACCGCACCAGTATTTACAGTAATTACCAATTGGATAATGATCGCACAGACAACGGAGCGCGCTCGCGCAATGGACAGTTTGTTTTCGGTGTGCGTAATCGCTGGAGCGATAGCGTAAATGTGTATGCAGAGGGGCGCCGCTTGAGCGGCGGGCAGGGTAGTGGGTTAATGCAGGGATACGGAATCAATTATGCCCCGACTGATGCATGGAGTTACGGGTTGGGCATGGAACACGGGGACATTAATCAAGAAGCGGATAACGAAATTGAGCGTTTGGCGATAACCGCTAGCATGGGGTATACCGATGCAGGTAAACGCTACAGCGGCATACTAGAATATCGCGATGACAAAAGTGACGCTGAAGATCGCAGCGTATGGTTGGTTCGTAATAATTATTCATCACAAGTCTCACAAGATTGGCGCGCCATTATTCATTTGGATGCGGCTATCAGTGAGTCAAATTTGGGTGATGTTTTTGATGCTGATTTCGCCGAGGCTTCCCTGGGGTACGCCTACAGACCGGTGAGCAGTGATTGGTTAAATGCGTTAGTGAAATATACCTACCTTTACGACCTGGCCCCGGATGAGCAATTTAACACCACCGACGTAAGTACCGTGGATTATGCTCAGCGTAGCCAGGTTGTTGCTGGTGATGTAACCGTCGACCTTAGCCCACGTTGGTCTTTGGGAGGTAAGTACGCATACCGTCTTGGTGAGTTGCGTCCTAGTCGTGACGATAGTGCTGATTGGTTTGAGAGCAAAGGAGAGTTATTTATTCTGCGCGCGGATTGGCATGTGGTTCATGCTTGGGATGTAACATTGGAGTGGCGTTTGCGTAATGAAATCAGCGCAAATGACTCGCGCCATGGTTGGCTGGTGGCGGGTTATCGTCATTTTGGTGAGCATTTTAAGGCTGGGGTTGGATATAATTTCAGTAACTTCTCTGATGATTTGACGGACTTGGATTATGAAGCTGGTGGCTGGTTTTTGAATGCGGTAGGCAAGTATTGAGGGAAGGAATTGACTAACGCAAATAAGTCAATTGCCATTAATCGATACTTAATCATCTTTCATTCCAGCTTATGTCCATCTCCCCCAGCGCGCCCAAATATTCACCCTTCGTGATTAAGCCGACACAAGGCTGCGCACCGGTATCCGACACCTCATCAGCTGCCAATTTCTTAGCCATCAATATCGCAGGCATCGACGGTATATAAGGGCCATCACCGGAGCGAGCCGTCAGTTCAAACGTAATAGTTTTATCTTCTTTTTGTTTTCCTTTGCCGGACAATTCCATATGAAAGGCACTATTGGCCGTTCCGAGCCAATCAAACATATAGGATGTTTTCAGCAGTAGCGGGGCTGCCTTTGCTAAATTCCGAATAAGACCAAGTCGCACCAGCCACGATAACGCCCATAGCGCCATATGGATAAAGGGGACCTCTAGTCCCGCATAAAATCGAACGCTCTTAAGTTCAGGATATCGCTGAGGAAATAACGCTAAATCAGGGATATCGCAATTGCTTAATAGGCGCCAGCCCAGCCCTTTATAGCGACGAACATGCAAACCCTGCCAGCCGAAAACCTTCTTTGGCATCCCATCTATTTGCGTTTTAAAGGCCTTACCTGTATACCCCAAAATCGCGGCGGTTGTTGCCAGACCGCGCGCTGTTTTCTGCGCTGTCGTTATACCGTAATCTAGAGACTCAAGTTTCTCGAAGTAGGTTTTATAGTAATCAACTAGTGCAGCAGTTAAACAGGGGACGGAACTCGCTCCGCTAACAATCAAAACTTCTTTCGCCTTTGCTATTACATCAAGTTCAGTAATGCCATTAACAAAATTACGACCGTCTGCCAGGTCAATATAATGCGATCCGGCATCAATACAAGCCTTTGCCACATCGTAACCTTGTACCTGAAATGGACCAGAGGTATGGATGACAATATCAGGGTTTATGTTTCGTAAGGCATCTGCGATACCGACATTAATATCCAAGGCCACAGCCTCGGCTTCATTGCTAGCTTTTAGTTCAGACAAAAAACGTCGTGCTTTCTCAATCGAACGTCCAGCAATGATTATCTTGATATTCGCTTCCGTTGCGAGTGTTTTTGAGATGAAACTACCAAAATTCCCATATCCACCAATAATAAGAACCCGTTTAATTGAAGTCACCTTTTCACCTTAAATCAACCTTAATACTCGTTGTAGTGGCCAAGTAAAGCTGGCCACGGTTTAGTAGTTCATCCAGTAAATTTCAAAATAAATCGTTCGACCCGCATTACTCGGAATGAGTAGAAAGCGTCAGCATACTCACCACGCTCGACGTGACCGTGAAACAATGTACTGGAGGGTATTATTGTTGATTGGATAGTCACTATATTTACCTAGTTGAATGGACTGTGTTAGTTTTTGTTATGAGGCGGACCCGTTCTTTAATGCTCGTAGTTTACCCCTACTAAACATGACAAGCCACCCTGAAAAAAGCGCCTACACCCGAGGTGGCTTCATTCAGGCTTTCATCTCTGGCTAAGTTGCGGGGTCTGCAATACCGTGTTGTGTATGTTGTACAAGAGAAGCTTTTCCAGTATCTTGTCGTCAAAGTGTGAGGCATTTAAAAAGGCGAGGAGAGCGCTGCTAAGTGGAGTGACGTAAACGTTTATTGTGGGTAGTTTTTCGATGTCAAGCTTCTGTACTGTCCGGCTGTATGAGAGAATATACGATACTGGATTTGTAAATGTCCATACTTTTTTAGATGCCATTCTTGAGGTGTACGTACTACTTAAGGACTAAGGTTAAATGGCATAATAGCTGTAAAGCGGCGTCTCTTTGGGATTTTTGTAAATTAACGGATTAAGTAATGAAAAATCTATTTGTGTCCCTGATTGAGCCATAGGTTGTCTTGATATTATAAAAGCGGAAGCGTTGTTATATCCAAAATAACAAACTTATTTTGCCTTGGTTTAAAGCAGAAGAATGCGCTGATGATGAATCTATCGATATAAGTTTGCCTAGAGGGTTTTTTCTTGGTTTTCCCAATGCCAATACCAAGGTTACGCTGAACCCCGTGAGCGGTTCCAGGGGAAAGGCAGGAGGGGCTGAGCGCTCATGTTTTCTAATAATTCGTAAAAAATGATAGCAGTAGTTATATAACTTTTCTCTATGGGGATCATATATGTGTGGTATTGGGGCAATATTCTCTACAAACGGCCAAAAGGTTGATCAGAATGATCTAAATAAAATGATCAAATTATTACAACACAGGGGACCTGATGGATTTGGGTCTGCTTTGGTGAATAATGACATTGTTGGCTTATCTCATGTTCGCTTATCGATCATTGATCATGCAAATGGTAGTCAACCAATGCATGATAAAGAATCCGATATTTACATTACTTACGCCGGTGAGATATACGACTGCGAAATACTGCGAATATCATTAAGTGCAAAAGGCTATAAGTTTAAAACTGCTAGCGACACAGAAGTCATATTAAAACTATACGTCGAATATGGTACTGATATGTTCAAGCATATGAATGGTGAGTTTTCATTCGTACTTTGGGATAATCGACGAAAAAAAATGATTGCGTCTAGAGATAGATTCGGGGTAAAGCCCCTATTTTTTTACAAAAGCAATACTGAAATCGTGTTTGGTTCTGAAGTGAAAGCCCTTATTGGGCTCGGTCGAGTGTCACCAATGCCATCTCCTGATTATCTACTCTCATCATTTATGGGATCTTTTGTTGGCGAAGAATCATTTTACAAAGATATTAATACAGTCAAGCCAGGACACTATTTATTAATGACTGAAAATCAATTACAAGAACACTGTTATTGGAAACCAGAATACATCAATAAAACCAACATGAGCTTTGACGATGCTGCAACAGAACTACGATCACTAATAAATCAGGCCGTCAAAAGGCGCTTAGTGACGGATAGCAAAATGGGCTGCTATTTAAGTGGAGGTATCGACTCAACAATAATTGCTAGCTCAGCGTCATCTATTCAACCCAATATTCCTTGCTTTTCAATTGGCTTTGAAGGAGAAGGGTTTGATGAATCCAGCATTGCTAAGCAAACAGCACAATCACTAAACATGCCCTTCTCGTGCTATAGTGCGTCAAAATATGATATGGCTGACAATTTAGTGAATACGTTAAGGCATATCGAGATTCCAATTTCTAGTCCTCAGCCAATCGCGATGACTCTACTATCAGAGCATGTTAGACAGTCTGGCGTTAAATCTTGTATAACGGGAGAAGGCGCAGACGAACTTTTCGCTGGATACGCATTCTTCAAGTTAGATCAAATCAGAGAAAACAAAAGAAATAGCAGTTTAAATAAATTCGAATTTCGTGACATGCAGAATCGTTTTGAAAAACTCGAAGGAAGCAATAAAGTATCACTCTGGTTTCCATGTAAAGACTGGGAGAGATATACCTATAAAGGTAGATATGATAGTAGTTACAATATTAGATACCAACACATGTCCAATATTAGAAAAAGACTGTTTTCTGAAGATATACTCAATTCACAGTCAAGAGTTGATTCGACCATTAATACCGTGTATTCATCGCTCTATGACGATGGGATTAATGGAGTCGATTTTAATCGTTCACTATCTTTCAATCAAATGTCTCATTATGTATTCCCAATGCAAGGAGATAGAGTTCAAATGTCACATTCTATAGAGGGGCGGCTCCCATTCCTAGATAATGACGTAGTAGACTTTGCTCAAACACTACCGGCCGAATATCTTACTAATCTAAAGCAGTTGCAAGAAAAATATATACTTCATGAATCATTCAAAATGCATGTCCCTAAACATATGATAAATCGACATAAACAAGCTTACCATAATGGGTTTTCATGGGGTGATTTCACAAAAGAAAAAAGGGGGAAGGAAATGTGGTTGCATTACCTGAGTCACTCCAATCTTAAAAAGTCCGGTATTTTTAATCCTCTATTTGTTAAATTTATATTAAGTGTTAACGCTATCGCCCCAGTGAATAGTACAATAGCTTGTAAAACAAATTTGTTGCTGGGGAATATTTTCACGTCACTTCTGCTTTTTGATATTATGAATGAAAGGTCATTAACACAGAATATTGTTTGAAATTTCATTTGACGACATTTAGAGCACGGGGCTTACTTAGCTCATGTACGTCATTGGCCTTCTATTTCGTACATTAAACTAGAAAAATGCGTTGGAAAGGTAGGTAGTTAAAGTCGGAATATTTACAGCGCTAAAATATGAAGGAAAAATACATGCATAGATTGAAATCTCATTGGTACTTAAATCTTCACTTTAGACTAGCAAGTATGACAATTATAGGTTTTTGTTTGTGGGGGGGCTGGGCAATGTATGCTAATTTTAACCATGGCATGCCTGTTGCCTTAATGTCTGGTGCAGCGCAAGGTTTTCAGAGTGCGATCAGTACTTTTTTTGGTTCGGCATTCATTGAGTGGCTCTATGAAAAATGTAAAAATTGGAAGTACTCCATATTGATTGTTGGGGGGGTAGGTTCTATTGGTTCATTTATGTTTATGTTAATGGGCCATATAGTTGTTGGTACGCCTGAGCTTTTATTAACGCTTATGCCTGTGGTAGTGATGGCAACAGTGTATTGTTTTGGTTATACCTATAGCCTAACGAATTCGGCTTCTATTTCGAAGTTTAATCATTAAGTGCTGAGCTGTCTCGGAATTGTAATTGACCCGCAGACAGCTCTAAATAACGCATAGAATATGCTCGATAGCTATTCGGGCTCTCGGTAGCTATTCTAAATATGGCTATGAAAGGTTTCTGAAATACATTCCAATAGATGCGTTATATCTTCTTCTGTAAAACATCCATCATTATAGGTGGCAATTAGGTTTATTTTGTCTGGGAAATAAACAGGGGACAGAATCAATGAATAATTTCGTGTTAGTGGCCCAATGCATATGGCGTCTTTTACGCCAGGCACATTGGATTTAACGGACGTACCATCAAATCCTGTGAATATAAAGCTGCCTCTGTGTGCGCGCTTAATTCGCATGCTTATTTTAATCAAAAGATTGAAGATGAAAAGCGGTATCCATTTTATCGGGATATCTGGGAAGTGCCAACCGCCATTTTTGTAATTCCAACTCAGTTGTTTTTTGAAATATTTGGCGAGCTCATAAATATTCGCGCCAGGCTTGTCGAATAATATGATTCGGCTAGCACCATTGCCAACACCTTGGCTATCTTTTTCTCGTATACTGATAGGAATGCAAACACCATAGTCTTGTGATATGGCAATCTTAGCGCCCTTTAATCCCAATAAGCAGCTGGAGATAACGTAGTTATTCAACCCAACTTGAGAAACCTCTTCAGGTAGGTCAATTAGGAAATCCTTGCTTAGGACAATTGAATGAAATCTCCTGGATCCAGATATTTTTCCATCTTTAGTGATAGGTTGTACATAGCTGGATGGCAAAAAGGGGTTCTTGGGTTTTTTTTCTTCAAATTTTAATGTGGTGACAGGTTCGTCAAACTTAGTTCTGGATTCTATAGGACTAAGAGCGTCCAGTAATATTGCCTCAGCAATACTACTCATACTGGTTCCATCTGAGAAGGAATGGTGTGCTCGAAGGGAGTAGCTAATTTTACGGTTACCCTCATCAACGAACAGCTTTTGAGACCAAAAACAATTGGATGTATTAAGGGGCTGATTAATCCATATTTCTATAGCGACATGGATGTCATTACAAATTACAGTATCTAACGTACCGTTAAAATTTTCCCCATCGACCCAGTGCTTACCTACCAATAATTGCCTATTTTTCGGCATTCTATTTTTTATTCGCAGAGTGGCGGCGATAAGTTTCGCCGCTAGTTCTTTGTGATCGGTAAAACGATTTGGATCTAGCTCTAGAATAACAAGACAATCAGTAGACCTATCTTTTGTGTCTAGTGCTGGAAATACCAAGTCTTCTTTACTTGCTAGCATGAGGGGGCCTCGGTGTTGTTTTTATTGGGCTCAGTTACTAAACCATTTTCAAGTAGTTCTTTAAATTCCAAGTCTAGTTCGTTAGGGGACTTTTCGGTTGTTAAGCGAGGGCCTTTCCACATTTTCAAGTAAATACTCATGAATGTTGGACGAATACCGTTGTCACCAACATTGTCAACAAATTTTCCAAGGTGAATCCAAGGCACATAAGGGTAGACGTGGTGAACGAGGTGAAAGTGGTAATTAAGGAAAATGTAACGTACCACTGGGTTAACGTTGAGGTTCCAAGCACCATAACGAATATCTCGCTTGGTATAGGCATGATCTGCGTACTGTAAAGCTCCCCAATTAAGAGAGAATACCCAATAACAGAATGCAACAGGCCATAAACTGTAGTCAAGTAAGTAGCACAGAGCAGCTTGGAATGAGAACGAATAAACTATTTCAGCCTTAATTTGAGGGGTTTTTGGATTATTTTCAAATAATTTTATATATGCATCAGCCCCAGTGTGTTTTATTGCTTTGTTATCGGTGTTTCTAAGAATGCTATTAAAAAGTAAAGTTGGAAATAGTGTATAGAGTACTAAGGCCACCATATACATTGGCCAGTATCCGCCAAGAAGAAGCCCATACCACTGTATTGACTTTAATATCTTATTGTCATTTGGATAGTAAGCTTCAAACATTTCGACGTCGGTTCTATTATTTCTATGGTGGTTGAGATGACTAATTCTCTGGAATGTAAATCCAGTTGGAAAAAAACCTGATATAAACATGCCCAATGCATGATTGATTTTTCGGTTTGGATGAAGTACAAAGTGGGCGGCGTCATGCATCAACGAAAATAGAGTGTTGTTAACAAAAGAGAATGCAATGGCTGCAATTAGGACAATTACCCAGCTTTGTGCATGGCTGGCGATATATAAACATGAAATTGATACGCATGCTGCCGTAAGTGCAATTGCAATGTTTAAATTCTTGGGAATGCTAATGTCGATTCCGTCTAATTCATTTTTCATGAGTTTCCTCCTTAGTAGTTGATTTGTGCATGGCTGTTGATAGCCAGTGAAAGTATTGAGTAACGACTCTATCTGATTCCATTAAGTTTTCCGGAAGTAGCCTTACGCTTTTTATTGATCGAAGTTCGGCAAGAAAAAATTGGCGAATGATAATTCTCCGGATAAAATTTCCAATGTGTTTTAGAATCGGTATTTGTTTGATTGCTATAGTTTTTGGTGTTAGAGGGAAAATAGTGATTTTTGAACGTTCACTATCGAGGGGCTGTACGTTGGCACACATATAGTTAGATTTTCCATTCATTCCGGTTCGAGACAAAATCATATTGCCATTAAAGACGTTATAATTAAGACTCATTTTTTCACCGTAGACGTAGCGGACAAGCCTATCAAACCAAGTCTGGCTAATGTTCTTGTAATTGTGATTAATGCTACAGTGGTTGTTCGAGTTGAAGTTTATTTTTGATTTTATTAATGGAACCCTTCCATGGACAAATTCAAAGTGGCATATGTCGAAGCCGTTTGCCGTTATTAGATACCAGGGAGAATCACTTAAAAAATCGATCCCTTTTCCAATTTCAAAATCATCCCAGCCAAGGTCTTCGAACGCAGGAAAAGGCATTGTAGGAGGCGTTTCTCCACGTTTGATTGTTTGCTTATAGACAAAGGCGTGACCACCTACGATGTGTGTAGGGAATGTAGGTAGACGTAATGTACATTCGTTGTGATTACCCCCAGGGATATCTGTACACTTTCCATTTTTGTCAAATTTCCACGCGTGCATTGGGCAAGTAATATTACCATTCACAACAGAACCCTTTGCCAAGTCTGTGTTCATGTGAATACAATGACGATATTGGGCAACAATGCCTTCTTTATTTCTATAAGCGATTAACGGTTTTCCCCATGGTGAAAAAGGGGTTGGTGTTGTTTTTATGCTTTTTACTGTTCCCAGGTAGTACCATGCTTTTGGTGGCGCGTTTAGCTTACCTATGTTGATTTTTCTCTTTAAATTCTCAATTGGCTCCACATTTTCAATTTTATCGATAGACATATTGTTTTCTAAATCAATTTCCATATTTTTATAGCCTAATTTATTCTCTGCCATTACTATTGCGATCCTAATATTTCCCAAGGAGCAGTATGGCTATGCATAGTTTTCCAAGTGTTTTTTATTGCGGATTTGAAAAGGCCGCAAAAGCAAATGATATTGTATTAACCTTAAAGTTAAAGTCCGATGTCGATTTGTCAGTTTCTTGGAGCGCCTATAAATCATTGATTTATTTGTATCCCGCTATCTCCACAAAGTACACTTATGTAACAGCTCGAAAAAGATACGAGTGGTTTTTTTTGGATGACAAAAAATCCCATGACTTTCTATTTCAAGAGGAAAAAGAACAAAATACGTATCATTCTCTTGAAGCGGTTTATTCAAGTTTTTTTCCTATCAACGAATCTTTTCCTATTCGAATTCGTCATATTGACTCACGTACTATTGTATTTCTCATTAGCCATGTATTCGCGGACGGGCGGACTGCGTTTTCATGGTTAGATCAGTGGTGCCGCTTGTATTACGAAAACAATCCCACGCAAACTAAAACGGTTGTTAATCCAGATATGGCTCCTGTGCATTGGAATAAACCAGGCGAGCCAGCCAATAAATTTGGATTGGCATGGCGTGGTATGGCCCATTTCGCAAAACTCGCAGCTAAAGCAGGGTTGAACAATAAAAACCAAACCGTTGACATCAGTCGCAACAAAGTTCCAGATCCGCTTTCAACGGGTTCACATGTTGCCAATTATCATTTTACTATCTCCGAAACCGAAGATATTTTAATCGCATCAAAATCTGTTGACCTTAGTACAGCAGCCTTTGTGCATAGAGCATTATCAAGTGCGCTGTTTGAACTGTATCCTGAAAAGACGCGTCAACAGTTCGGTATTGCGTCAGATGTCAGTCAGTTGTTTGAGCATGCGGATGATCTCGCACCTGGTTGTCTAATAAACCCCTACATCCAACAAGTTGTTCGTGATCAGCCTTTGGTTGATCAAATACGCAAGGTTTATGACGAAGCTAGAGCCGGTGGTCCGATGTCCTTGCTTGCTATGTCATCTCTTATCGTTCCGAGCCATCGTTTCCTGGAGAATCATGTCTATAACGGAACACTGGTTAAAACATCAAAACGTAGTTTGTTCGAACGTTTCACCTTTATCTATTCACATGTTCGAGATCAAAACCGACCTTATACACATAAAGTAGTAGAGTCGATTTCTGGTCACACTAAGTCTCAAACAGTATTTGTAGCATCGACTATCATCAATGGTCATTTGTCTTTGGAAATGTGCGCCACGCACATGGCATTCTCTCCGAAAGATATCGACGCATGGTTTAATGCTACCGTACGATCACTTAAAGAAAATATCTTCTATTGCTAATAGTTAAGCTTAGGCTTCCTAGTATTGTTTTCGACTTTACTTAATGTTCTGCCACATAATTTAATGCACCGTCTCGTAATTAATGATTACGTGACGGGGTGCTTTTTCTTGTATCTATATCTCTAGTTTTAGTGTGGTTATCCGTTCGCTATATTGGTCTCAGAAAGGTTTTTTTCCTCGCCATGTACGCTCCGGCTTTCTTTAGAATCAACCAAAACAAGCAGTCTAGGGAAAACAAAAAGATCAAATATAAAAGCAATAAATATTGTCATCGCCACTAATATACCCATGGCAGAGTTTACTTTAAGCGAAGAGAAACAGAGTACTAAGAAACCTGTAACCAATGTGATAGTGGTAATCAGTAGAGCCTTTCCTACTCTACGATAGGCAAATTCCATCGCCTGAACAGGTTGTAATTTAAGGTTTCGTCGCCCATAGAGGTATTTTGACGTGAAGTGAACGGTGTCATCAACAACTATGCCCAGCGTAAGGCAGAATACAACAGCAACAGCCATGTTGATTTCTCCTACAAAAACACCCCAAATACCAAAGGCCATAAGTGCAGGCACTATATTGGGTAATAACGTTAGCAGGCCAAACTTTAAAGAGCCGAGAATTATAATTAGAGAAAGTGTAACAAGTATTGTGACAATAATGTTGCCGGTAATCATACTGTCTATATTGTTTGCCCCTAAATGTGCAAACATCATTGAAACGCTGGCGCCAGGAGATATATCAAAATTCTCAGCCATATTTTCGCTGAGCCAATTCTGGGCTCTATTTTCAAAGTCGATGAGGGTATTTGCAGACTGAGATGTTAGTCCAACACTGATTCTCAGCGCTTCTTTCTGGTGGTCAATTAGGTGATTTAGGTCCGCACCAAAAGGAAGTGATAGCTCATAGGTTAGTAAGAGTTGTCCTGCTTCCTCGCTTGTAGCGGGTAGGGAGTAGGATTCAGCTTGGTTATCTTGCATGACCATGTTGATATTTTTCAGCGTATCGGTGTAACTGATAACTTGTGTGACTTCTGGTTGGCTTCTCGCCCATTCAACGAAATTCGATGTTTGACTGAGGAATAGAGGGTCATTTATTCCGTAGGACTGATGTGTGTTAAAACTGAAGGCAATACGATCAAAACCCAATAGTTTGTCTTGTACTTTTTCGACAGCGGCTCTAAAAGGTACATCTTCATCAAAATAAGTAAGTACGCGTTCATCAAGTTTATTAAGAGGAAGGCATGCGATGGTGAGAGTGACAATGGCCAATGTACTTACCAAATAGGATGTTTTGGTGTTTTTGATATATTGTGGCAATTTCGTTTCGATCCAGCCAGATGAGAATCGATGCCCTTTATTTATCTTTATGTTTTGAATACTCTTTTGGTTTGTTAGTTTAAGTAGAAGATAGGGTAAAAGTAAAAATGTGAGCCCCCATGCCGCAATTACACCAATGGCGGTAATGTTGCCTAATTCTCGAAAAACGGGAGATGCACTAAAGTTTAGTCCCAGGAATCCTATGGCAGTGGTAAGGCTAGTAATGGTGATTGGCCATAAGTTAATACTAAAGCTGTGCTCTAGAGCATCGTTTTTCGATTTTCCTGCGATGATGGCGGGATAATACTCATTGAGTATGTGTACGCAATCTGCGACGGCTACGGTCATAATTATAATGCCTGCGACAAGATTGACAGCATTTACACTATAACCAAGCCATCCTCCCATGCCGAATGCAATTATGCTGCTTGTGGATATAATTGATAAGGTTCCTGCAATGGCTGCGGTTGTTCTATAGAAATACGTTAGTATTAGAAACATTAACCCGAACATAATGGGAAAAAGCGTTTCCCCATCTGCCATTGCCATTTCATTGAATGCCCAGTTAAAAGGGACTTGCCCGATAATATCGATGTCTAGTTGAGGGTGCTTTGAAAGAATACTTGCCTTTAGTTCTCTAGCCGCATAAGTAACTTCAGCAGCAGCTGTTTCACTAGCGTATGGAAGTGAAACATTGACATTGACTCCGGTGTAGTTACCGTCTTTTGATATAAATGTTTTTAATAATTCTGTTTGGTTTAAAGCAATATTACTGATGTTGTTAATGCTTTCCTGATTATATTCTGTATCACCATCATAGAGTGGATTAATGGTTAACGTACTGTCTTCTGATGTGACGTGATGATAGTTGGTAATAGAGTCTACTCTTACCGAATAGGGTAACTCCCATGATTTTTGAGTCAGATTATGAATTGCCTTTAATGTGTCTTTCGTAAAAATACTATCGTCACTCGTATGAATAAGAAAGAAGACGTTGTCTGCTTGGGTGAATTTGTTTTCTAGTGATTGATGGGCGACTAAGTTCTCGTCTGTTTTATCAAAAAACACACTGTAATGTGTTTTTAATTCCAGAAATGTGGCACCACACCCTGAGGCCAGTATTAGTAGGAATGCGGAAATCGACAACCGGGTTCGTTGTTGTATTAGAAAAGTGGATACGCTACTAATCATTGGTTGCTCCGAGCATCAACGTTTACAAATTCATCCCCAAAAGTGGTTGGATGGCCATTCAATTGTCGGTGATGACATTGAACGGCGCGCAATATAACGAACATAATAGAAAATTAAAAGGAATAAATATTGAAAACCTATGCCCGGTGAGTCACTTTCGCCAAAGGCGGTAGAATAAATGGGCATAGGGATAAGATTATTTTTAAAAAAGTCCCGCGTATAAATTGAACCATGCGATGCCTGAAACGTGTTGCGATATTCGTCTAAAATGTGCACTTTCGTGCATAAAAGTGATAAAAGGCGTTGTTTTGTATTTACATAATGTTACGTAGCGTTACATGAGGGGCGGATTACGGCATTTTGTGTTGTGATTGTGTAGCATCGTTCTCATTATTGGTTATAAGCGTAGCTCTTGTAATAATCATTCACTATAATCGCCGCCGTTCCACATGTTCGGATACGAACCATTAAGTGTTTGAATAAAAATGAGCTTGATACTGCTGTTTCGGTCACTAGAAAATACCGTTATTTTTTGGATGATACCGCAGTAGTTTAAATAGACATGGATGATTATCTAAATTGGATTTAAAGGCATGATTAAATTATTTTCCAGTAATAGTTCTTTTTTTGGCCATTCAATTTACGCACAAAGCGCCAATCTATTCTCGATGGCTCGTAACGATGCTGAAGAAAAGAGAAGTGGAAAACTCAAATCAGAAGTCATTGAGGTTTCTGCATTAAGCGTCAAGCACATAGATAGCATGTGGGAAATATTTGAAAAATATTATGCTGATGTGTCATTTGAGACATTTTTTTTCGACCTTAAAGAGAAACAAGACGTTATTTTATTAACGGATAGCGGAAATGGTGTGCTGGAAGGTTTCTCTACAATCAGGGTGTTTAGAAAGGAGCTTAACGGTAAGCCGTATATCGCTATTTACTCGGGTGATACGATTATCAGCGAGAAGTATTGGGGGCAGCGTGCTTTACAAAAGGAATTTTTCTTATATCTATTAAAATCTTATGTTAAATATCCGACAGCAGATATCTACTGGTTTTTAATAAGCAAAGGCTACAAAACATACCTTCTCATGACAAGAAATTTCCCTAATTGCTGGCCTAGACATGCTGTAAAAACGCCAAATCCCGTATGTGAAATTATCGATCATCTGTCATTAAGTATGTTTGGGGATAACTGGAAACCCGAAAAAGGTTTGCTCCAGTTTGATTATGAGTCGGGTTGTCTTAAATCTGATGTTGCACCCATCGACGATGCGGCGCTTCTTGATCCCGATATCCAATATTTTCGTCAAATGAATCCCGCTTATGCGCTCGGTGATGAGCTTTGTTGTCTAGGAAAGGTTGATTTTGAACTGATGGTTAGCTATCCAGTAAAATTATTACGAGATTCTATTAGTAAGCGATTGGCTTCTTGACGATGAGTGTTATCTCGTTAGTTCACAAGGCATATGGGGTCTCGCTTATCAATAGTGAGCGGAAATTTGTGGACGGTTTAAAGAAACCGCTTATAACCCAGAGTCGTTTGCTAAAAAGCTACTTAAAGAATAATCAATATACCGAATATGGTCAGTGCCATAAGTTTTCAGACGTTCGTAGTATTAAGGCCTACCAAGATATAGTTCCTATAACAGATTACGATGGGCTTGTGCCCTGGATAGATAGAATAAAAAAGGGTGAAAAAAATATTTTGACCGATGAACCCATTTTTATGTTTGAAAAGTCTGGTGGTTCGACGGGGGCAAATAAGTACATTCCGTACACCCAACGCCTGCTGCGTGAATTCACACGGGCTACTAACCCTTGGATCAAAGACTTATATAACCAATACCCAGAAATGGGTAGCTCCACACATTACTGGTCTATTTCTCCCGCAATAAAGTCTGAGCTTAAAACTGAGGCGGGAATACCAATTGGCTTTGACGATGATACTGAGTATTTCGGGCAGCTAGCACGTTGGGCAATACAGCAGATAATGGCTGTACCTCAATCGGTTAAAGGCATTGGAAACTGGGAAGATTGGAAGAAGCAAACAGCGCTTCATTTGTTAAAAGCTGAAACGCTGGGTTTATTTTCTGTTTGGAGCCCTACGTTTTTGATCTGCATAGCAGAATATGTTGTTGAAAATTGCGACGAATTAGCCAGTGAGTTGCAAGCGGGATCACATGGTGATCGGGCGAAATTATTGAATTCAGTTGTTATAGGACATGGTTCAGTTAATACAGCCGGTTCACTAGAACCTTTGTGGCCAAAATTGGGACTTATAAGTTGTTGGACAGATGGGGAATCTAGTCAATACATGGAACGGCTAAGGATATATTTTCCTACTACACCTATTCAAGGTAAGGGGCTCCTAGCCACAGAAGGCGTAGTAACTGTACCATATAAGCAGTCGGCTAAAAAAAATGGAATACCATCACGCGGTGCCCCCTTGGCAATTACCAGCCACTTTCTTGAATTTAGCGATCTTAATGACGAAAACGCCCGACCAAAACTTGCTCACGAACTACGCTTGGGAGCAGTCTATTCCCCAATTCTAACGACTGCAGGCGGATTGTACCGATATCAGTTAAAAGACGCCGTTGTTTGTGTCGATAAATTGTATAAGACACCGTGCCTTAGCTTTCAGGGAAAGGCTGATAGAATTAGTGATTTGTGTGGTGAGAAGCTTCATGCAAAACAAGTGGAAAGTGCCATTAATAAGGCAAAAGAGGAAGTTGGTTTAGCGACAGTATTTACTATGATAGCCCCCAAACGAACGAATCGTCGCGGCTACATGCTTTTTGTTGAAGCAAATGCAGAGGATGAGACCATTGCTGTATTTACTCGCAACGTAGAACAAAACCTAATGCAGAGTCATCATTATAGTTACTGTAGAAATCTTGGTCAGCTAGACGCATTGGAAAGTCAGAAAGTTAACCAGGGAACAAAAACATATCAAGGTGCGCTGCTTGATGCTGGATATCAGCTTGGGTCAATAAAACCCAGTTACCTCGAATATAAGCTAGATTGGACATCAATTTTTTCAAGGGGAAATTAAAGCAATGAATGCCGAAGTATCCGTAACACAACCGAAACGTATTTCGTTGAATCAGACATCTGATAGCCGTATTGAACCACTGAGAAAGAGGAGCGGTTTGTTAGCGGAATACTGGTATGTGGGAGCAATGGGTAGAGATGTCACTAACGCTAAGCCGGTATCAACCGTCGTTATGGAAACCCGTATTGTCCTTTGGCGCTCAAAAGCTGGAACGGTCTCGGCGTTACGAGACCGATGTGCACACCGAAATACCATGTTGAGTGAAGGTTATGTCAACAATAAGAAAAATTGTATTGTGTGCCCGTATCATGGGTGGGAGTTTGATGAGGAAGGTGATTGCACAAAAGTGCCGTCAGAAAACTGGGAAGGAAAGAAGCGTAATAATCGTAGTATTGAGTCCTTTCCGGTTATCGAGAAAGATGGATTGATATGGCTTTGGATGGGGTTAGAAAAAACACCTGATCCAGAGAAGACTCCCTTCAAACTGCCTTATTACAATCAGGAAAAGGAAGGGTGGGGAAATTTTCAAATCATCAATGACTTCGAAAATGAAGTTACTAATCTGGTAGAAAATTTCATGGATGTTCCTCATACCGTGATAGTGCATTCTGGTTGGTTTAGAAATAGGGCACATAAGAAAGTTAAGACAACGATGGAAAGAACTGATAATAGCGTACTGGTTACTTACCATCAGACGGATGATGTTATTGGGTTTGCAGAGCGAGTGGTCAATCCCAAAAAGCTACCTCTATTTCATACCGATAATTTTTATATGCCAAATAACACACGCGTGGATTATGGCTTTGGTGACAACGAACGTGGGTTTGTTATCGTCAGTACATCTACACCAATCAGCGATATGAAAACACGAGTATATACCAGCATTAGTTACAAGCTAGGGTTGCTTAACTTCGGAGCAAAAAGCTGGTTGCCTTGGTATGTTCAGAATATTATTAATCAAGACCTTGTTATTACGCGAAATCAAGCTCAATCCTTGAGAGAAGAACCTGCCAATTATAAAAGCACCCCTGCGGATACGTTACATGTTTTCATAGAGTCACTTCGTAAATGGGAAGAAGGCGGAAGAAAAGGGCGCCAACCAAGAGCGATGACCAAGGAAATTGAATTTTGGATATAGTTAAGGAGTACGATCAATGGTTAGGTCGACTTTCGCGCCCAGAAGATAACGAGCGTCTATGTCAAATTCTAAGAGATGTAGAGATGCAATCAAATTTGCATGTCACTGAGTGGAGAGACCCTGATTTTTTTGCGATACATCAACTTCATTTGGGTGAGTCTTATACCTTAGTGATTGAAGATAAAACGGGAGCTTATACAGGTTTGGAACGTATTGTTTGCTTTTGTACAGCGGTTATACGCGACGGCTGGATTGACGGCGCGTTAAAACGAATAGCTTACGTGTGTGATCTACGAATGGTAAAAGGGTATCGGCGTAGTCGAATATTGCCAAAAGCCTGTAGAGACTTTTTTCAATACCTTGAGCGAGAAAAAGGCGTAGAAGCGTTTTATTCGGTGAGTTTAACCGATAATAAGGGTGCTGTTGCGGCTAGGCGTTTTTCTGGTGGGCATGTCATGTCTGAATTTAGAATGTGCAATATTCAGCTCATTGGTCGTGTAAAGGCTCCAAAAAACAACGTAGTAATAGCAACATCAGCAGACATACCGGCAATATCAAATTTTTTGGATAAACAGTCGCGTACACGAATGTTTGGTTACCGGTTTGATAATCAAGAACTTAAGGAACGCTTGTTGGTATGGCCGGGACTAAGTATTAGCGATTTTCATATCATAAAAAATGAAAGCGGAGACGTTATCGCTTGCGCAGCACCTTGGGATACCTCAAATGGGGACCTTAGAAAAACGCGGGTGGATGGTTATTTCGGTAAAATGAAATGGATTAGACGAGCCTATAACGTCGAAGCTGTTCTTCGTGGTTTTCGCAAACTGCCTAAGGTAGGGGTATGTTTTAACCAGTTATCACTAACGCATCTTGAAATTAAAAATGATGACCCCTTGTTATTGGAGGACATTATTAAAAGTGTTCTTAGAAATAGTAACAAGAAAGATCTGCATTTTATTAACCTTATGCTGCCAAAAGGTAGCACTTTAGAGCAAGGAGTCGAGGGGTTTAGGTCCCAGTCGATTGATTTTGATGTAAATTGTTTTTTACCAAAGAAATCACCTTTTCATGGCCAGAAATTCAGGACAGTAAGGCCTGGGTTTGAAATGGCCATCCACTAATTTTTTAGAATATCTGTCGGCATTCTGCCAGAAATCAGTAAGGAGTAGTTCATGAGCACTTCATCGTGGGAGCTTACATGGGATCGATTGCCTACGCGCAAAGATCCTCGGGTACCATTTTTTCTTATACTATTTACCTATGTCGCGTTAGGCATCACAGTACTGGGGTTTAATCGTAGCCCTGGGCAAATCGCTGTAATAGTCGGCACAACCTGTTTTCTCGACATGGCATTTTCACTTATATTTAAGCGTAAGCTGCTTTTTCCTCTGAGTGCCGCTATTACCGGTATGGGATTAAGTATACTGGTGAATACAGCCCATGGCCTTTGGATGCCTATTATCCCAGCTTTTTTCGCGATCGCGTCAAAATATTTGATTACTGTAAATGGTCGGCATATCTATAACCCTAATCTATTTGGGCTATTGACTGCGGTGATTATTGGCGGCGGTATGATTAGCCCTTCACCCGCATACCAATGGGGCGGATATTCTGCTATTTCAATTTTTGTTGTTACCGCCGCACTCGTTCTTTTTGTAACGAAAATTCGTCGAAACCCTCTTATTATTTCTTTCCTTATTTTTTACACAATTAATTTGATTATTCGCGCTTATGTGACGCGTAATCATGTGCCTTGGGAAACTATAGTGTTAGGGACATTAACATCGCCAACGTTCTATCTGTTCACGTTCTTTATGATTACTGATCCTGCTACCTCGCCAAAATCATGGAAAGGGCAAGTTTTTATGGCGCTCTTTATTTCTGCGATTGATTTGGCATTACATAAGCAAGAAGCACTGTCGACGTTATTTAAGGCCGGATTTCTCTATTATTCATTAATGTATGTATATCGACTATATGAGCATATTAAAACGTCTGACGTGACCATGCTCCAACGGATTAAAATTTATGTGCCACGATTAGTTACTATCTGTTTTGTAGGTGTTGTTGGCTACCAGCTTTATCACTTTGCTTATGATAGAGATATGGTTGTTGATCCAGAGTTTCATTTTGTGGAAATATCGGCTGAATCATTAGGTATCGATTCGACCCCCAGTGATGTTATGCAGCAGACGGACCCAAGAGTGAGACACTTATCGAAATGGATAATGGCGCAAGGTGATGCTGTTGCCGTAGCTGACGTTGATAATGATGGTGATCAGGACTTCTTTATGACTTATCCGCTCAAAGTTGAATCTTCTCGCGTAGCCCTTTATCTTAACCAAGGCGATTTTAAATTCGAGCGCTTCGCGCTTCCAGACCTTGCTTCCTATGTCACTAACTTTAAAGAACATGGCATGCCTTCTGGTGGGTTATGGTTTGATTATGACAATGATGGTGATAAAGACCTTTTTGTTGTTACTGGTTTTGGTAAACCCAAGCTACTCAGAAATAATTTGATAGAAACAGGAACACTTGGTTTTTCTGACGTATCAGAGAAAGAGGATATTGCCCATCATTCAACGGCTATAACGGCAAATGTCGCTGATTTGAATCGAGACGGAATACTTGATTTGATTGTAGGTAACTCATTAAAAGTATATTTAGATGAGTACGACAATCCAGTACCGTTAAACCTCTTTGATTTACCAGAAGCAGAATATGACGGTGATCGTCGCGCGTTGAATTTTATGCACAGAACTTGGCACGATGCTGCTAATGGTGGCGAGAATAAAATTTACCTGGGCTCTAATGATGGTTTCCTATTACAAAATAGCGAGGAGTGGGGGTTTGGCGGAAATCGTTGGACGTTGGATGTGGCGATTGGTGACTTGAATAAAGACGGCTACCCTGATATTTATACTGCTAATGATTTTGGTCCAGATCAGTTGTATGTAAACCAAAAAGGTAAGCGCTTCGAAAATGTGAAAGGTAATTTGGTAGGCCAAATGGGACGTGATACCTATAAAGGTATGAACGCCACAATGGCTGATATGAACAACGACGGCATGTTAGATATTTATGTGTCTAATGTTCACGTCGCATTGCAAGCAGAGGGCAGCTTGTTATGGATCAATAACGGCAAACTTGATAGTGAAGGTCCGGATGCGTTTGATGACCAGGCAATGTCTAGAAACATCCTAAATGAAAATAGATTCGGTTGGGGCGCTGCTGCTGCTGATTTAAACCGTGACGGTCGTTTGGATCTGCTACAGGTTAACGGCATGGTTAATGACAATTATGATGATCTCTATGAAGGCTGTCCGGATTATTGGTACTGGAACGAAAAAGTCGCATTAACTGGCCCTGAAATACATGGTTTTGCCGATGCTTATGCTGACGTAAGAGGCCGCTGTATTTTTCCTCATGATAAAAAACGCGTGTATATCAACAAGGGTGACTATTTTGTGGATGTCGCTGAAGTTGCTGGTTGGAATGATAAAGAAGTTTCACGCGGTGTTGCAACAGTAGATTTTGATAATGATGGTGACCTTGATGTAATCGTTACACGACCTTTTGCACCCATGGGTTTTTATAAAAATGAGTCAATAGATAAAAACTGGTTAGGAGCTTTGTTGGTAGGGGATGGTACTTCTTGTAATAAAGATGCAGTAGGCACACAGGTTTCTTTGGTTGTTGATGAAACATCCGCTTTGCCGCTTCAATTTCGGGAAGTGGTTGCCTCTAATGGACTAGTTTCTCAGTCAGATCAACGCCTGCTATTCGGGTTGGATGATTATCAAGGTATTGTCGGGCTCGATATAAACTGGTGTGGATTAGGTAAGGTAGAACGCTTTATGCTAACCAAAAACCAATATCATGTTATCAGTCAGCATGAAAATCAACTTGCGGTTCATTAAAGAAAAACCTTAACTGGGGTAGAAAGGGGTGTTGGTAGGTGCAGTGCTACTGTGTCTTCCACACCTTTACCCCCTGACTGGCACCCTACCTTTAGCGTAATTGGCAAAAAACGTTAACGCAGCGGGATTTGCCATAGGTGATTGTAATCATGCAATACGCCCCCCTTTTCGGTGGCTAGCCATTGCATGATTTTTTCGATGGGAAGCTCCATGCTGACGGGGCACGTTGAGTTATAGGGTGATGCACTTCGATAATAAGTGTTCGTGTTGCAAATAGAGATACCCGTTAGGAAAGACCTGAATTCTTGTAAATGTCAACGGTAGCCTGCCACTTCGCCGCTTGGGCTGTGATTAACAAAAGAGTGTCTCAATATGAACGCTCACGCCAACGCCAACGCCAACGGTCTAGAAGCCACGATAGCAATGGAAACGCAATTATCACAACCAGTGAAGTCATCTCATTACATAGAATAAAGGCCTAACAGTCTTAACTTGTCTTGTCACCTTAGAAGTCTGTCAATACGTCTGCTGCTCTCCTATCTGTTTTAATGAGGAACTAGACATCATTGAACTGATAGGAGCCTGAAAATGCTAGATATCCCGTTAAAGACTGAGA
>MAAC01019318.1_pt1 | contig 81942 bp, 83 predicted proteins | sample 1115981 | NCBI WGS metagenome assembly MAAC01 (sample SAMN04961126, study PRJNA320927) | seawater metagenome | isolation source: sample BD02T64 sea water enriched with oil for 64 days | place: USA:Gulf of Mexico | collected 2013-07-27
ATCTGCCCTGCGCGAAGCATTGCACCCGCGTGGTTTCAGCATGGTGCTGATCGGCAAAGATGGTGAAATCCGCCTGCGCAAACCTTTCGCTTGGGACGTGCGTGAAATCAGTCGATCCATCGACAAAATCCCCCTACGCCAACAAGAAGTTCACGACAGACGCACTGGCGAATAAATTCGAAATATCTACGTCCGGTTTGCGCCACGCAATCGTGTACTCGGGCCGCTTTATGGCGACCCGAAATGGCACGAATATTTATGACGCAAGCTTGACTCATTCGAATTCAAGGATCACATCGTCAACCGCAAGGCTATCACCAGCGGATGCGTTTACTTTGCTAACCACACCCTTTTTCTCTGCACGCAGGATGTTCTCCATTTTCATGGCTTCAACAGTGCACAGCGCTTGGCCTTCATGCACTTCATCACCAACAGAAACCGCGACATTCACGATCAAACCGGGCATCGGGCAAAGCAGCAAGCGGGATGTATCCGGTGCCAATTTTTCGGGCATCAGCGCGGCCAATTCGGCCTGACGCGGGCTGCGTACACGCACTTTCAGATCCGCCCCGCGTGAACGAATACGGAAGCCATGCGTGATCTTTTCGACCTTCAAAACCAGCGGGCTACCATCGACATTCAACCGTGCGAGGCTGTCGCCCGGCGTCCAGTCAGATGACACACGATGGGTGCGCCCATCATCGAAATGCACAGTGGATCCATCGTGATCTGCTTCGATCTCTACCGGGATGTCTTCGCCCTGAATGCTCACAACCCATTCCGTGCCAACTTTGCGTTCGTGGTTGCTCATCCGACCAGACACCCGCGTGCGGCGAATTTCGGCAACACGATGCATCGCGGCGGCTGATGCTGCGATGCGTTGAACCGCGTCACGATCTAGTTCAACCCCTTCAAAACCATCAGGATATTCTTCCTCGATAAAGGCTGTGGTCATCTCACCAGAGGTGAACTTTGGATGATCCATAACGGCAGAAAGAAACGGCAAGTTATGCCCGATACCTTCCAACTCAAACCCGTCCAACGCATTGCGCATATGTTCAATTGCCGTCGCACGATCTGGGCCCCAAGTGCAGAGTTTTGCAATCATCGGGTCGTAATACATGCTGATCTCGCCACCCTCAAAAACGCCGGTGTCATTGCGTACAACTTCATCCGCAGACACGACTTCTTCAGGCGGACGGTATTTCACCAAACGACCAATTGAAGGCAAGAAGCCACGGTAAGGATCTTCCGCATAAAGACGGCTTTCAATCGCCCAACCGGTCAATTTCACATCGTCCTGCGTAATGCTTAACGGCTCGCCATTGGCAACGCGGATCATCTGTTCAACCAGATCAACGTCAGTGATCATCTCCGTCACAGGATGTTCCACCTGCAGACGTGTGTTCATCTCAAGAAAGTAGAAATTTTTGTCACCATCGACGATGAATTCCACGGTCCCAGCAGAGGCATAGTCAACTGCCTGCGCCAGCGCGACCGCTTGATCGCCCATCCGTTTGCGGGTCTCTTCGTCAAGGAACGGTGATGGCGCCTCCTCGATTACTTTCTGCTGACGACGTTGGATCGAACATTCACGTTCGCCCAGATAAATACCATTGCCGTGGCTGTCGCATAGCACCTGAATTTCGATGTGACGCGGTTGGGTCACGAATTTCTCGATGAAAATGCGGTCATCACCAAAGCTGTTCTTGGCTTCGTTCTTGGATGATTGAAACCCTTCACGCGCTTCATCGTCATTCCAAGCAATCCGCATACCCTTGCCGCCGCCGCCGGCAGAAGCCTTCAGCATCACCGGATAGCCAACCTCGTTGGAAACTCTCACTGCTTCTTCTGCGTCTTCAATCAGCCCCATGTGACCCGGTACAGTGGAAACACCAGCTTCCTTGGCGATCTTTTTGGATGTAATCTTGTCACCCATCTTTTCAATCGCGCCAACTGGTGGGCCAACAAATGCCACGCCTTCAGCCGCCAAAGCTTCCGCGAACTTGCTGTTTTCAGACAAAAAACCGTAACCAGGGTGCACTGCTTCAGCACCGGTTTCACGGATGGCCTTCATGACGTTATCAATCACAATATAAGATTGGTTCGCAGGGGCCGGACCGATATGCACCGCTTCATCCGCCATCTTCACATGCAGCGCATTACGGTCTGCATCTGAATAAATCGCGACGGTTTTGATCCCCATAGCGCGGGCAGATTTGATAACACGGCAGGCGATTTCGCCCCGGTTTGCAATGAGAATTTTCTTGAACATTGTGGTCCTTGTCCTATCTGGATTATGCGGCAAGCACGCTGCCATGAGCTGTTGATTTCGGTTTGAAAAAATGCGGATTAGACATGGTAAGTCCCCATATTTTTCTGTGATGTTTCAATCTGTTCAGGTCAGAAATACTCTGCCGTGCAACACCATGGGACGCGCAAAGCTTGCGCGTACTCCCCGCAACACAAGAAGGGCCGCGCCCCTTCCGTGGGCGTCCGCAAGTGGGGGCGGTAAGTTGATTTTCGGCAATGAAGAGAAGATTCAAGCCGACGCGTTTCAATCGCGTTTTTGCGTACACAACAGCACGCCTGACACAGACAGTGCCCAAGCTTCGGCTCAGTTGAACTTCTGAACTATGATCTACGTTTCTGGGGGATTGTGTCCCCCCAGAACCTATTTTCCAATGTGTTTTAGTTACACAGATTGATGTCGTCGCACAGCACACCTGCTGCACCACCGATAACTGCACCAGTAACGACATTACCGCCTGTTGCATCTGCGACCACCACACCAACGGCTGCGCCTGCGACGCCCCGTTCGAGGTCGTTGTCAAGGCAACCTGACAAAATTGAAACAGAGAAGAGTGCGGCTGCGATATATTTAAGTAACATGAGTCCTGCTTTCCTAGCTGATCCGGTTTGTAAGGGGATTTTACAACGCTACGCACCAGACGTAAGGCTTGCACCTCAATCTGGTCACGAACGGCAAAACACCATGCAAAGAAGGATAACATTTTACTCACTCGAAATCTTCCTCAAAAGCATCCGGGAAGTTGGCACGCGCAAGAGATTCCTTCACGACCAAAATCGCTTCATAGCTTTCCGTGTCAAAAGGATCTTCTGCCGCAACGATCTCGCGCCCAAAGAACCAAGCCAAACGCCCAGCGTCCAGATTGCCGCGCTCAAAGGGCTCCATGCCAAAATGTTGAATGATTGCTTTGATAAAGCCTGCGTCCGCACGCCGGTCAGCTGGTCTACGATCGGCATAACGCTCGCGCTGGATCAGCGGCGTGACCCCACCCTTGTTTGGACGACGAATGGTGAATTGAAAATCTGTACCCGGAAGACGGCCCGGGAAACCGCGGTGTTTCAGCATATTAGCTTTCCCCACTGGTTAAAGGTTGCGGGAAAAGCCTTTTCACATCTGGCACCCGTGAAACAAGGCCAGATGTACTTATGTCGCCAATCAATTCATTCTGTAAAAACCTAAGGGGCACCCGTAGGTGAGTTCGGAGTCCCGGTTGGCCGCTGGGGATCGTCATCATCGCCAGGACGCAACGGCAGACATGGGTAGTTGCTTGACGCGCTAGTTTCGACGCACTCTTCTTCCGGCGGCAGGCACGGATTAACCTGATCAATTCCAGTTTGACCGGTTGAATCAGTGCTTTGGTTCGGCGTTCGACCGTCCGAACACCCGGTAACTTCGCCGAATTTATTGAAGATAGGTTCAGCTTGGATTCGGACAGGTTCTGATTGCTGCGCACACGCACCCAACCCGAGAACCAGCGCAAAACATAGGCCTGTTGCTGCTTTTGAATTAAACATTTTTCGCTCCGTGAATTTATGATTTTAATGCGTAAAGTATAGCAGAAAACATAAATTCGGGCAACGACACCAAGGAAGGCGTCAGAAACCAAGGGCTGCGGGAACCAAGCAAAACCCCTTGTCTGGGTGTCGGGGGCAGAACAAATCTGCCCCCTGACGGTATTACATTTTGCTGTATGTAGGCTCAGCAGGAACGTCGATAACAACTGGTGCTTCTTCTTGTTGAGCAGCACAAGCAGATACGAATGCAACGAGGCTAAGAGCGATGAGTGATTTAACGGTGCGGGACATGATGATCTCCTGTTAAGTGGTTTGGGGTTTTTCCCAATATTCAAAAAACGGTAACCAAAAAAGTTAACGCCTGTAAGATACTTGGCACATTTTTCACCTTTGGAAAACACAGACAATTGATGTTGGGCATTATTCTGCCCGTGCTGCGATGGATTTCCCACAGTTTTCGAATCCTTGCTTGCCGCTATGTTGTTATGAAAGAACATCAAAACACCTCCGGCACGCAGGTTTCGCCTTCTGGACGAAAGGCTTCAAAGAACTTCCGAACATCAGGGTCAGTTGAACCGATCACGGTTTCACGATCGGCCAAACCAATCACAATTTGCGTGATTTCTTCTTTGTTTTCAAGTTCAAGCACCAATCGGGCGACCTGACATAGATGCATTATATCTTCGCTAATTGCATCACTATCCGCGCTGTCGCTGCCGATATCGGGTGCAACAAAACGAAACCGGGCCGATATTCCCTCTCCCGTGCGCCCCGCATCCCCGCCTATCCCTGTCGAGCGATCCAAAAACCAAACCTTTTGTCCGGATGGAACAGCTACTTCAGCGCCTTGTACCAAATCGCCGCCGCCGGGGCGAATCAACTCCAGCGTGAGCCGAAATGACAAAACCGTCAGAGCCGCCAGCAAAAGGGCGATGACCAACCAGCGTTTCATTGCGAAACATCCGGTTTTGTCACCTCAGAAATCCCCAACCGGCCATGCTCAAAAAACACCCACAGATCAGCCCCCTCAAACGGAACAGAACCCACGTGACAGATCGTGAAAGCCTGATTTTTGTAAAGGCGGGTCATGCTGAGGTTCCTTTCCGGCGGAATGCGCCTGCCCGGATGGCTGCGAATACACCCACCGTGGGATGGGCAGGTGCATTCCGCCGCTGCGCGGCGGTGATCTGATTAGAGCGGGATATTATCGTGTTTTTTCCACGGGTTCTTCAAGCTTTTGCCGCGCAAAGACGCAAAGGCACGGGCCACGCGTTTGCGGGTGCCTTGCGGCATGATGACCTCGTCAATAAAGCCCTTCTCCGCCGCCACAAACGGGTTGGCGAAACGGTCTTCATAATCGGCCGTGTGCTGCGCGATCTTCTCGGCATCGCCTAGGTCTGCACGATGAATAATCTCGGTCGCACCTTTCGCCCCCATCACCGCGATCTCCGCGGTGGGCCAAGCATAGTTGAAATCGCCGCGCAGGTGTTTGGACGACATCACGTCATAAGCACCACCATAAGCCTTGCGCGTGATCACAGTCACTTTCGGCACCGTCGCCTCGCCATATGCAAACAACAGTTTCGCACCGTGTTTGATCACGCCGCCATATTCTTGGCCCGTCCCCGGCAGAAAGCCGGGTACATCCACCAATGTCAGGATCGGAATTTCAAAGGCATCGCAGAAGCGCACAAACCGTGCCGCCTTGCGGGAACTGTCAATATCCAAACAGCCCGCCAGCACCATCGGTTGGTTGGCAACCACCCCCACAGTGCCACCCTCAAGGCGGATAAAGCCTGTCAGGATATTCTTGGCAAAGTCTTCCTGGATCTCGTAAAAATCGCCTTCATCAGCCAATTTATGGATCAATTCTTTCATGTCGTAGGGCGTGTTCGGATTGTCAGGAATCAACGTATCAAGGCTTTCATCCAGACGCGCGGGATCGTCAAAGAACGGGCGCACTGGCGGTTTCTGACGATTGTTCAACGGCAGGAAATCAACCAAACGGCGCACTTCGGCCAAGGCCTCAACATCATCTTCAAACGCACCATCCGCAACCGAGGATTTCTTGGTATGGGTGCTTGCCCCGCCCAATTCTTCCGCCGTAACCACTTCATTCGTCACAGTTTTCACAACATCTGGGCCGGTCACAAACATGTAAGAGCTGTCTTTGACCATGAAGATAAAGTCAGTCATCGCTGGCGAATAAACCGCGCCACCTGCACATGGCCCCATAATCAGGGAGATCTGCGGCACCACCCCAGACGCCATAACATTGCGTTGGAACACTTCTGCATAACCCGCAAGACTGGCCACGCCTTCCTGAATGCGCGCTCCACCTGAATCGTTGATCCCGATTACAGGCGCGCCATTTTGCATCGCCATATCCATGATTTTGCAGATCTTTTGTGCGTGGGTTTCGGACAGTGAACCACCGAACACCGTGAAATCTTGCGAATACACATAGACCATGCGCCCGTTGATCGTGCCCCACCCCGTGACAACGCCATCACCAGCCGGGCGGTCTTTATCCATGCCAAAATCAGTGCAGCGATGGGCGACAAACATGTCGAATTCTTCAAAGCTGTCTTCATCCAACAGTAAATCAATGCGTTCGCGCGCGGTAAGCTTGCCCTTTTTATGTTGGCTCTCAATGCGGCGCGCGCCTCCGCCCAGACGGGCTTCTTCGCGGCGGTTCTCAAGTTCCTGAAGGATATCTTTCATCGAGGGGCTCCCGGGCTGGCAGACAAGGCTGCAAATTCATCACTTTTGTGGCACAATAGCGAATAAACGCAGCATTAGGGAAGAACAAACAAGCATATTTGCAAATAATGAACCCAAACAACTCCGCAAACTGCAAACTTGCAAATTTCGTTCTCTGTGCATTTCTGCAGAAAGCCCCCGCGAACGCCATACTGGACATCCCCTCAACAATCAGCGATCAATTGACAATGTCAACAAACCCCACATCAAAGCCCGTCGTAAAATACCTCGATAATTCGACCCCGCCGCATATCTCAACTCTGATCTTGATGGTTGGGGTTTCGACACTTTCATTGAATATCTTCCTGCCTTCGCTTCAAAGCATGGCGGATTATTTCAACGCTGATTATCGCCTGATGCAGCTTTCCGTCGCGCTTTACCTTGCAGTCAATGCCGTGCTGCAACTTATCGTTGGCCCGCTCTCTGATCGGTTTGGCCGCCGCCCGGTTGTGCTGATAGGCGTCGCCCTATTCGTCGTCATGTCATTGGGCTGCGCTTTGGCCTCAACGGCCGGGACCTTCCTGCTGTTTCGCATGGGGCAAGCGGTAATCGTCACCTCGATGGTGCTGTCGCGCGCCATCATCCGAGATATGGTCCCCGCGAGCGAGGCCGCCTCGATGATGGGTTACGTTACCATGGGCATGGCCGTGATCCCAATGATTGCGCCCGGCATCGGCGGTGTTCTGGATACGCTTTGGGGTTGGCAGGCCAGCTTCTGGTTGATGGCTATCTCAGGCGTCGCTTTGTTCATCTTGTGTTGGAAAGATCAGGGCGAAACGGCGCTACGGCGTGAAGGCGGTTTTGCGCGCCAAATCAAAGATATGCCTGAACTTCTCACTTCCCCAAGGTTCTGGGGTTACGCGTGCTGCTCCGCCCTGACATCCGGCGCATTCTTCGCCTACCTAGGCGGCGCAACTTTTATTGGCCAAGAACTTTTTGGTATGAGCAAACTGCGCTTGGGCTTCTTCTTCGGCGCACCCGCCCTAGGGTATATGGCAGGAAACTTCATCTCTGGCCGCTACTCTGTGCGCATCGGCATTAACCGTATGATCAGCACAGGCACCAGCCTTGCAGCCTTCGGCACCGGCCTATCACTGCTGATCTTCATCTTGGGCTTTGGCAGCCAATACAGCTTCTTCGCTTTCATGACATTTGTTGGGCTTGGTAACGGCATGGTGATCCCAAACGCCACCGCTGGCGCACTATCAGTGCGCCCACATCTGGCCGGTTCCGCCTCAGGCCTTTCCGGTTCAATTATGCTCGGGGGCGGCGCGTCCCTTTCAGCCCTCGCGGGTAGTCTATTGACCCATGAAACGGGGGCCTTCCCTCTGCTTTGGATCATGTTCCTCGTGAGCTGCGCGGCGGGCATCGTGATTTGGCTGGTCTCAATCCGCGAACGCCGCCTTGCCCGCTTGGGAATACAATAAAGCTTGCCGCGCCGAGTTTGCAAATGTCATAACCATCACAGCAAACTTGCAAACCAAGGCAAACTATGGCCGTTCAAAAACTCTATGCTGGGGCAAAACTACGCGAAATCCGCACAGGTTTGGCCCTGACCCAAAAGATGTTCGCAGAGAAGCTTTCCGTCTCACTGCCCTATCTGAACCAGATGGAAAACAACAACCGCCCGGTTTCCACCGGGGTGGTTCTGGCACTGGCGCGCGAGTTTGGCTTTGATGTCACAGAACTGTCCACGGGTGACGGCGAACGTATGGTTAGCGACATGCGCGAAGCGCTAGCGGACCCGGTATTTTCCGATGGCAGCGCCGCCCTTTCCGAAGCGGGCGTTCCCCTCGCGGACCTGCGTCTCGCGGCCTCAAATGCCCCCACACTTGCACGCGCTTTCTTGAACTTACACGGCGCCTATCGCCAAAGCCAAGAACGCCTTGCCGCACTTGATGAGGCCCTTGGCGGACAGACCCAAGGCAGCAGTTCCAGCCCTTGGGAAGAAGTGCGCGATTTCTTCCATTATTGCGACAATTACGTTGATGCCATCGACCGAGCCGCTGAACATTTCGCCGCCCCAAAGGGCCACCAGCAAGGCATTGATGCGCTGATCCATGACACATTGGTACGTCTTGGCATTGATCTTATTCTCGCCGAAGAAAGCCCATTGCGCCAGTATGATGCCGCGACTCGTCGCTTGACGATCTCCCGCCGCGCCGCGCCGGAAACCAGACGCTTCCAAGCCCTGCTGCAAATCGCGTTGTTAACCCAAGATGAGCTGCTTGAGGCCACACTCGACTTTGCCCGCTTCCAAAGTGAGGCCGCTAGGTCTATCGCGAAAATGGGCCTTGCAAACTACTTCGCGGGCGCCGCCCTTATGCCCTATGGCATTTTCCGCACGGCCACCCTTGAAACCCGCCACGACCTGGAACGCCTTGCTGATCTTTTCAGCGCTTCAATCGAACAGGTCGCCCATCGCCTCTCAACCCTGCAACGTAAAGGCGCGAAAGGCGTGCCCTTCTTCTTTGTGCGCGTCGATCAAGCCGGCACCATCACCAAACGCCATTCCGCCACTTTGTTACAATTCGCGCGTTATGGCGGCGCTTGCCCGCTTTGGAATGTGCACCAAGCCTTTGAAACCCCTGGGCGTTTCCTGCGCCAACTCGCAGAAACCCCGGATGGGGTGCGCTACCTTAGCCTTGCGCGTGATGTGTCAAAAAGCGGTGGTAGCTTTGCATCCCCCGTACGCCGTTACGCGATTGGGCTTGGCTGCGAGGTCAAACATGCAGATGCACTGGTCTATGCCGATGACCTTGATCTGTCCCAAGGTCCGTTTGAACCCATCGGTATCTCCTGCCGCATTTGTGATCGTGAAAACTGTCATCAGCGATCGGTTCCACCGCTTGAACGACAGCTTTCCGTTGATCCTGACAGGCGCGGCATCCTTCCCTACAAAGTCCTCAAGTAAGGTCATTATGATCAAGTTTTTTACAGTTGCAGGCCTTCTGGGCATCACCGGCCTTTTTGGTTTGGGGCGGTTTGAACGGTCAATGATCTGGCCTTTGGATATCACATATGAAACCCCACAGCAGGCGGGTGTCATGGCATCCGAGCAGCGGGTGACAATGCAAGACGGCACCGAAATCATCGCTTGGGCCGCGGCCCCGACACCGGGCAAACCCATTGTGCTGTATTTCCATGGAAACACAGGCAACCTTGCCAATCGTGGCTCAGCTTTTAACTGGTTTCTGTCGCGGGGCTATGGGCTTGTCGCCATGTCTTACCGTGGCTCATCCGGCAGCGAAGGCACAGCGATCGAGCGTAGTATCTCAAGTGATGCCCATGAAATATATGATAAAATCAATTTCCTCACTGGAACACAGGACCACCCGATTGTGATCTACGGTGAAAGTATTGGCGCTTCGGTTGGCATAGCGCTTGCCGCTGATCTGCAAGACGATCCACGCCTTAAGGGGCTTGTGCTTGAGGCCCCATTCACCTCAATCCCTGATGTGATCCGCTTGAAGTTCCCACAATTTCGCGCCCTCTTATTCGCCTTGAAAAACCGATGGCCATCGGAAGATCGCATTCGCAACATCACCATCCCCTTGCTTGTGATCCACGGGACCGATGACATGGTCACCGCATTTGAGATGGGGCGTGCTATTCACACCGCCGCAGCCAGTCCCCACAAAGAATTTATTGCAGTCACTGGCGCCGGGCATGACAACACTTGGCAGCCATACGTCATGGAAAGACTTGACCAATTCCTCTCTACCGCTCAAATTTCCAATTCTGACGGATGACGCGCAAAGGAATGCCCCCATGGAACTGAACGACACCATCGTAATTGCAGCCCCTCGCAAAGCCGTTTGGGCGCATCTGAATTCCGCCGACACATTGCGCATCGCGATCCCAGGATGTGAAGAATTGGAAGGGTCGCCTGATGAAGGGTTTTCCGCCATTGTGAAAGCCAAAGTTGGCCCTGTCCGCGCCACCTTCAAAGGCGCGGTTGAACTGTCAGAGATCAACGCACCAAACAGCTATACAATCACCGGCGAGGGCAAGGGCGGCGTTGCGGGTTTTGCCTCTGGTGTTGCTAAAGTCAGCCTGTCAGACCATGAGGACGGCGGCACCGAATTGACCTATGACGTCACCGCAAAAGTTGGTGGCAAACTGGCGCAACTTGGCAACCGCTTGGTCGGAGGTTTCGCCCGAAAAATGGCCGATCAATTCTTTGCAAACTTTAAAGAATCAGTAGAGGAAACTTAGAACACTTTAAAGTTTTCCCCTTTCGTGCTGCTCAGACCTGGGAAAGAGCCGTGCGAAATCTCTCTGGAAGGTCCTTAGCCGAACGTTCATTAGCCGCGAAATTTTCTTCGTTCAGGGCAAATGCCTCTCCCGTTTCCCAGTCAAACAAAGACCGTTCAACGGCGCAAAGTTCGCCCTGATAAATATGCAGTCCGCGCGCTGGCACATCGCCAGCCGCAATCACCGCATGCACACCATCTGGGCCAAGTGACAGAACTTCACCTGCTGAAACACGTTTTGCCTTGGCAATTTCCAAGGTATCTCCGCCGGTTTTCAGCAGGAAATTACACTGCGCCCCCTCATAGACCGCTATATGTGCAGACATCTTATGTTCATGCGGTGGAACTGCTTTTTCGGGCGTGAAATGCGTATACCAAAGCGATAGATTCTCATCTTCGTACAGCAGTTTTTCTTCTTCAAAATCAAATGCTTCCTGCATTGATTTTGGGCCAGATACGTATTCTAGCAGCAAGGCTCGAATCGCTTTTGTCGGCGCTTCCGAAGTCGCCGCAACTTTGGCGCGATTGATCAAATCATTGATAAAAATGTTCATGAAAGCTCCCTGTTTCAGGGACATACTACAGCGCCATCCGAGTATTGAAACACCAATTGCGACAAGCATAAAAAACACCGGCGCCTCGCCAGGCGTCGGTGCTATAAGGCCGCAAGATGCACGCATCCGGGGAGAAAAATGCAAAGGCAGCCTGTCTCGTTTCAGGGAATCAGGCGTTCAGCAGGCCCCAGATTTCATCTTTCAACGCTAGGCGTTGCTTACGCAGGTCAGCCATATGCACATCATCGGTAGGCTCCACATTGGTTTCTGCCCGATGCACCGAACGGTTAACCTCGTGGTACTCATCTGACAGCTTTGTGAAATGCGCATTAGATGCTTTCATCTCGTGCATTTTCTCAACGAAATCGGGGAATTCTGCGGCCAGTTCATGAGGGGTATGCGACATCTTTGGTCTCCTAGTCCTGTGTTCACAGAAAGACTAACCCGCCACATACCCCTCAACTTTGATACGGATCAAACCCGACGGATTATCGTTGTTTGTTTTCCCAATCTGGGTGAATCCACGGCTCATCATTGGAAGGTGCAAGCGGGTCTTTGCCCAAAATGTGATCAGACATCTTCTCACCCACCATAATTGACGGCCCGTTCAAGTTACCGTTGGTGATTTGCGGGAAGATCGAACTATCCGCAACACGCAATCCATCCACGCCAATCACACGACCATGCGGATCAACCACAGACATCGGATCATCCGCAGCGCCCATACGACAGGTGCCGCAAGGGTGATAAGCACTTTCCGCATGTTCGCGGATAAAGCTGTCCAACTGTTCATCCGTGACCTGATCACTGCCAGGTTGGATTTCATGTTTCACATGCTGCTGCATTGCGTCTTGCTCGAACACTTCACGGGTCAGGCGCAGACATTGCCGGAAATCGACCCAATCCTGTTCCTGCGACATGTAGTTGAAAAAGATACGCGGAGGTTCTTTTGGGTCTGCACTTTTAAGCGTGACTTCCCCCCGTGACGGACTGCGCATTGGGCCAACATGGGCTTGAAAACCATGCCCTTCGGCCGCGGCCTGACCATCATAGCGCACAGCAATCGGCAGGAAATGGTACTGAATATCTGGGTAGGTCAATCCCTTGCGAGACCGAATAAAGGCGGCCGATTCAAACTGGTTAGAGGCCCCAAGCCCCTTCTTGGTGAACAGCCACTGCGCCCCAATCAGACCTTTCCAGAATAGAGTCCAATAGCTGAAAAGCGTGATTGGTTTCTTCGCGGCAAACTGGAAGTAAACTTCCAAGTGATCTTGCAGATTCTTCCCAACACCAGGGCGATCTGCGATCACTTCAATCCCATGTTCTGCCAAGTGATCTGCAGGGCCAATTCCCGACAACATCAGAAGCTTGGGCGAGTTGATAGAACTTGCCGAAACGATCACTTCGCGACGCGCCTTGATTACCTCGGACTTGCCACCGCGCAGGATCTGAACACCGGTTGCGCGACCGTCCTCGATCACAATCTTCTCAGCCAAGCCTTTGACGATCTCGCAATTGCCGGTGGACTGCGCCGGGCGCAAATAGGCATTTGCCGCAGACCAACGACGACCCTTCCAGACGGTCTGCTCCATCGGGCCAAAGCCTTCTTGTTTTTGACCGTTGTAATCATCGGTGGTCTCATAACCTGCCTGCTTGCCAGCCTTCACAAAAGCCGCATGCAACGGGTTGTTGCGTGGGCCACGAGACACATGCAGTGGGCCATCTTTACCACGCCATTCGGCATCTCCGCCTTGGCCACTTTCATGCCAAGTTTCCATGCGTTTGTAATAGGGCAACACATCGGCATAAGCCCAACCCGCCGCACCCATTTCAGACCAAGTATCAAAGTCATGCGCATGCCCCCGCACATAAACCATGCCATTGATGGAGCTAGATCCACCAATCACCTTACCGCGTGGCGTGGCCAATTGACGGTCATCAAGATTCGGCTCTGGCTCAGATTGAAAACCCCAATCATACATCGACATATTCATCGGATACGACAGTGCCGCCGGCATCTGAATAAACGGTCCGGCATCCGTGCCACCATATTCAATCACCAGTACCGATGCACCGCTTTCCGCCAAACGATACGCCATCGCACAGCCCGCAGAGCCAGCACCCACAATTACAAAATCAGCTTCCATTTTTCACATCTTTCCTGATCTGCACCATTCAGGGCACAGTTTCTGGGTCGCATTTATGGCCCATAGTTTAGGCCGAACTTGGGGTCAGAACGTCGTCAAAACGGAGCTTCAACGTCGTTCATGCTGACATAAACCATCTTCATTTCTGAATAGTGGTTGATCGCCAGCTTAGAGTTTTCACGGCCAACACCCGACGCTTTTGAACCCCCAAACGGGGCCTCAACAGGCGCGAGGTTATAGGTGTTGATAAAACATGTGCCCGCCTCAAACCCGGCTACCACACGATGGCCACGGGTCAGGTCAGAGGTGAAGACACCAGCAGCAAGACCGAATTCAGTGTCATTGGCACGCGCAAGAACTTCTTCCTCAGTATCAAAATCAAGGACGGACATCACAGGGCCAAAGATTTCTTCCCGTGCAATCGCCATATCGTCTTTAACATCAGCAAAAACAACAGGTTCAACCCAGTAACCATCTTTGTCGGGATAGCCACCACCGGTGACCAAACGGGCACCCTCTTCTTGGCCCAGCGCGACATATTTCTTCACGATGTCCAACTGTTTTTCATTGACCATCGGGCCGAAGTTGACTTCAGGATCCATCGGATCGCCCATCTTGATGCCAACATCCAAACGCTCTTTCAGACGCTTCAGGAAAGCATCTTTGATGCCCCCTTGCACAAACACGCGTGTGCCGTTGGAACAGACCTGTCCGGTGGAATAGAAGTTCGCAAGGATCGCGCCCGACACTGCATTTTCAAGATCAGCGTCGTCAAAGATGATCAGCGGAGATTTCCCGCCAAGTTCCATTGTCACATGCTTCATCTCTGCAGCTGCGGCGGCGTAAACTTTCTTACCGGTGGGAACAGATCCCGTCAGCGAAACTTTCGCAACACGTGGATCGGTGACCAATTTCGCGCCAACTTCGCCGTAACCTTGTACGACGTTGTAAACACCTTTTGGTGCGCCCGCTTCGATCATGATCTCAGCCACTTTCAAAGCGCAAAGTGGGGTGGATTCAGACGGTTTAAACACCATAGTATTCCCGCAAGCCAACGCAGGCGCGCCCTTCCAACAAGCGATCTGAGTTGGATAGTTCCAAGCCCCAATACCAACACAAACGCCCAGCGCTTCACGGATGGTATAGGCGAAATCGCCACCGCCAAGGGCAATATGTTCCCCGGTCAAAGATCCGGCCAGACCGCCGAAGTATTCCAATGCATCCGCACCAGACGTCGCATCAACAACGCTGGTTTCTTGATAAGGCTTGCCGGTGTCATAGGTCTCAAGAACTGACAGATCATGGTTGCGTTCGCGCATGATGTCAGCGGCGCGACGTAACACGCGGCCACGCTCAGTGCCGGTCATCGCAGCCCATTCTTTTTGCGCTGCTTTCGCCGCATCCAACGCCTGATCGACGATGGCTGGGGTGGCCGCGTGCAAGGTCGCAATCACTTCGCCGGTTGCGGGGTAAATCACCGGAATCGCTGCACCAGCAGTATCTTCAACATATTCACCATTGATAAAATGGCTGGCTTTAGGTTGTACGGGATGTGTCATGTGTCTGCGCCTCTGGCGGGAGTATTTCTGGAAAGATGAAAGATAGGATCAGCCCCTTTCCCTCGGCGAGGCGAGTGGGGCGGAGTTGTGGGAAGGGGACGGGCGATATACATCACTCCCCCCGCGGAAAACGAGCGTTTTCTTCAACGTTATCGAGGTTCATATGATTGCGCATATATCGCTCTGATGCCTTTTGCAGCGGCTGGTAATCCCATGGGAAATATTCGCCATTGCGCAGGGCTTCATAGATCACCCAACGCCGGGCCTGACTTGCACGCACCTCAGCATCATAAGCTTCTAAATCCCAACGGGCCTGCGATTTGGCACGCAATGAATTTAACGTTCCCTGATGATCGGGATGATCGGCAAGGTTCGTCAACTCATGCGGATCGGCCTCAATATCAAACAATTGATCAGGATCCAGCGCGCAACGGTTATACTTCCAAGGCCCATAACGCAAAGACACCAACGGTGCATACGATGCCTCTGCCGCGTATTCCATTGCGACGGGGCTTTCACGTTCCACCCCTTGCGTGATCGGCAAAATGCTTTCGCCATCCACCCAAGGTGCGATTTCAGACAGATCCAATCCGGCCAAGTCACCCAGTGTTGGTGTCACATCCAGCGTCGAAACCGGTGCATCATAAAGGCCGGGTTCCACTCCGGGAGCAGCGACCATCAACGGCACGCGGGCAGAGCCTTCATAGAAGGTCATTTTGAACCACAAGCCACGTTCACCAAGCATATCGCCGTGGTCAGAGACAAACAGAATGATTGCTTCTTGACGGGTCGACTCCAAGGCTTCCATCACCTCGCCGATTTTATCGTCTAGGTAGGATATATTTGAGAAATACGCCCGTCGTGACCGTTTGATATCATCTTCGGTAATATCAAAATTGCGCCAATCATTGGCGTCAAAAATCCGCTTCGCATGGGGATCATGATCCTCATAATTCATTGCGGGCGTTTCCGGCAGAAGGTGTTCGCAATCCTCATATAAATCCCAGTATTTCTTACGGGTCACATAGGGATCATGCGGATGGGTGAAACTGACAGTCATGCACCAAGGGCGCGCATCCTTACCACGTGCATAATCGTACACCTTGCGCGTTGCGTGATAGGCAACCTCATCATCGTATTCCATCTGATTGGAAATCTCGGCGACACCAGAACCCGTGACAGAGCCCATGTTGTGATACCACCACTCAATCCGTTCGCCCGGCTTGCGGTAATCAGGTGTCCAGCCGAAATCAGCCGGATAAATATCAGTGGTTAGACGTTCTTCAAAGCCATGCATTTGATCTGGGCCAACAAAATGCATCTTGCCAGACAAACACGTTTGATACCCCGCACGACGCAAATGGTGCGCATAGGTTGGAATGTCAGAACGGAACTCAGCCGCATTGTCATAAACGCCAGTACGACGGGGAAGTTGACCAGACATAAAGCTGGCGCGTCCCGGCGCGCATAGCGGACTTGCGGTGTAGCAGTTTTGAAAACGTGCAGAACGAGCCGCCAGTTTTTTCAAGTTCGGTGCATGCAGCCAATCAGCGGGGCCATCTGGAAACAATGTACCATTCAACTGATCAACCATGAAAATCAGTATGTTAGGCTTCTCAGTCATGTGGGTTCTCCCAGTAAGGCGTTTAGATAGGTTATCACAATATCCGCAGCCCCAGCTGCATCTTCTTCAACTTCGTGCAAGGCACGGCGGATATAATGCCCATCAATCATGGCCGATACGCCTGCTGCGGCATGATCAGCCTCAGCCCCCAGTAACGGGCGCAATCCGGCCAACAGATTCGAATTTAGGCGCTTTTGGTAGACCCGCAGCAGGCGGCGCGCCTGATCAGAGGTCTGCGCGAGCACATAGAAATTCAACCATGCAGACACGACTTCAGGGCGAAAATGCCCAGGTTCAAAACTGGCTGCGATCACTGCTTCCACCCTTTCCCGCGGGGACTTCACCGTCATCAATGCACCACGCACAGACGCCCCATAAAGGGTCAAGGTATGACGCATTGCAGCCAAGAAAATTTGCTCTTTTCCGCCAAAATAATGGTGCGCAAGCGCCGAAGACATGCCGGCCCGTTTTGCGATCTGACTGACCGTGACATCAAGGGAGCCCACGCGCCCGATTTCAGCAATCGTCGCTTTAACCAAGGCATCCCGCCTGATAGGCTCCATTCCGAGCTTTGGCATATTTTTTCTCCAAAAGACTTGCCATACAGCTTTCAATGATTTTAATTGACTCGTCAATCAAGAAAAAACCAGGGAGCCTCCAATGACTTTTAAAACATCCGTTTCCGCACTTGCGCTTGTCGCTTTTGCAGGCCCAGCACTTGCAGATTGTGGCACCGTCACATTCTCAGATGTGGGCTGGACCGACATCACCGCAACCACCGCTGTTACGACAACCATTCTCGAAGCAATCGGTTACGAAACTGACGTAAAAGTTCTTTCTGTACCGGTAACTTACGTGTCTATGGCTGAAGGCGACATCGACGTTTTCCTCGGCAATTGGATGCCCACAATGGAAGGCGATATCGCGGCATACCGCGAAGCTGGTACTGTTGATACCGTGCGCGCCAACCTGCATGGCACAGCTTACACATTGGCCACAAACGCCGCAGGTGCTGCCCTTGGAATCGCTGATTTCGCTGATCTCGCAGCCCATGCAGACGCGCTGGAAGGCACCATTTACGGAATCGAACCAGGCAACGACGGCAATCGCATCGTCATGGAGCTGATCGAAGCAGACACTTACGGCATGTCCGCGCTGGAAGTTGTTGAAAGCTCTGAGCAAGGTATGCTGGCGCAGGTTGAACGCGCAGACAGCAAAGGCGAGCCAGTGATCTTCCTTGGCTGGGCACCGCACCCGATGAACTCCAACTTCGACGTGACCTATCTGACCGGTGGCGAAGAATGGTTTGGTGCTGAAGGCGACGTCTACACCAACACCCGCGCCGGCTACGTGGCTGAATGCCCGAACGTTGGCAAGATGCTGGAAAATCTCGAATTTTCGCTTGCTATGGAAAACGAAGTCATGGGTGCGATCCTCGACGGTGGTGAAGAAGCCGACGACGCAGCACACGCTTGGATCTCAGCGAATATGGATGCTGTTGAGCCTTGGCTTGCTGGCGTAACTGCAAAAGACGGCGGCGACGCATTCGCCGCGCTGAAGCACACATTCGGCATGTAATCAGGTCTTGTGACCTAGAATGGCTCCGGAACATTCCGGGGCCATTCATATGACGCATAAACACCACCGGGGAGGGTGAGGCGCAAATGGAATGGCTGACAGAGGAAAAAATTCCGGTCGGGAAATTGATGAAAGCCGCTTTTGAATGGCTGAAAGACAATTTCGCGTGGTTTTTCGACGGCATGGAAACCCTGTTGTCATGGATCATTGACGCGACGGTTGAACTGCTTCAGTTCCCGCCTGCCCTGTTGCTGGTGGCGCTTTTCGCTGGCGTCACTTGGATGATCCAGAAGAACTGGAAACGGGTCGTTATTGTGACGCTTTGCTTCCTTTATGTGATCAACCAAGGTTACTGGGAAGAAACCACCGAAAGCTTGACACTGATCCTTTACGCAGGGTTCTTCTGTATGGCGGTCGGCGTGCCTTTAGGTATAGTTTTTGCCCACAAACCAAAAGCTTACAAAGCGGTCGAGCCTATTTTAGACATGATGCAAACCATTCCAACCTTCGTGTATTTGATCCCGATGATCGTGCTCTTTGGTATCGGCATGGTGCCAGGTTTGGTTGCGACATTCATCTTCGTTGTTGCCGCCCCGATCCGCCTAACACAATTGGGTGTTTCACAGGTGCCTTTGGCCTTGAAGGAAGCTGCGCGTGCCTTTGGCGCCACCCCCCGCGAAACCCTGTTTAAGGTTGAATTGCCTTATGCCTTTCCGCAAATCATGGCGGGCCTGAACCAAACCATCATGCTATCACTATCAATGGTGGTGATCGCCGGACTTGTTGGCGCCGATGGCCTAGGGATCCCTGTGATCCGGGCGTTGAACACCGTGAACGCGGCCAAAGGTTTTGAAAGCGGGTTTGTCATTGTGGCGATCGCGATTGCCCTTGATCGAATGCTACGGGTGGAGACAAAATAATGAAAAATGCTGTAGAATTCGACAATGTTTCCATCGTCTTTGGCGACAAACCACAAACCGCTCTGCCCCTAATGGATGAAATGAAGAGCCGCTCGGAAGTGCAGGTAGAGACCAGCCAAATCCTTGGTGTGCATGATTGTTCAATCAATGTTGCAGAAGGTGAGATCCTTGTATTGATGGGACTTTCCGGTTCTGGGAAGTCGACGCTTTTGCGTGCGGTCAATGGCTTGAACCCCGTGGTGCGCGGATGCGTGCGGGTGAACAATGGCCAGGAAATGATTGATGTTACCAATTGCAATGCCGCAACCTTGCGCGACGTTCGGCAGCATCATGTCTCCATGGTGTTCCAGCAATTCGGCTTGCTGCCTTGGCGCACAGTTCGTGAAAATGCTGGACTGGGACTTGAACTGGCGGGCATGGACAAAGCCGAGCGGAATGCCAAGGTAGATCAGCAGCTTGCATTGGTAGGTCTGTCGGAATGGGCGGAACGCAAGGTCGGCGAACTCTCTGGTGGCATGCAGCAACGTGTCGGTCTGGCCCGTGCTTTTGCAACGGAAGCCCCGATCCTGTTGATGGACGAACCTTTCTCTGCACTTGATCCACTGATCCGCACCAAATTGCAGGACGAGCTTCTGGATCTGCAACGCGATTTAAAACGCACGATCATTTTTGTGAGCCACGATCTGGACGAAGCCTTCAAACTGGGTGACCGGATCGCGATTATGGAAGGCGGGCGCATTGTGCAGTGTGGCACTCCACAGGAAATTTTCTCGAATCCTGCGAACGAATATGTTGCTGATTTCGTTGCACATATGAACCCACTGGGCGTGCTCTGTGCGCGTGACGTCATGGTACCTGTCACCGGCACACCGGATCGTACTGTTGCACCAGACATGGACATTCGTGAGGTGATGGAACTGATTGGCGACAGCCAAGACGCGGTCGCTGTCAAAGATGGCGATGCAATTATTGGTCAGATCACCAAAGATCGCGTGCTGAGCAAGTTACTCGATCCACGTAGCTGATTCTGCAAACACGCGGGCGGTGAAGATCGCCCGCGCCATGGCAAAGTTTTTCAACCACCATTGTCGCGCCCGAGTCAGCGTGCAAAAGTGGTGTAATGGAAAACGACGTGACCCTCCCAACCGAACTTACCACCGAAGTCCAAGGCTTCTTGGTGAAACTGCAAGCGTTCATTGAGGGGCTTTTGCGGCCATATCAACTCTGGCAGGTCGCAATAGCCATAGGCGTGTTTGTAATTGCTTGGGGCCTTCAAAAATGGATCGGCCCACGTATTCACGAATGGATGCGCGGGCTTGAAGGGCGACCAAAGTGGCAATTACGCTGGATGGTAATCCTATTTCGCCGCACCACGTTGATCTTGTTTATGATCTTATTGTGGATGGTGATCTTTTATATGCGCGAAGTATTACACACCTTCCCCTCACGCACCTATTTACTGGCCTTGATCGGCACTGTCAGCTTTGCTTGGGTTGCGATCACCCTTGTGACCATGGTCATCAAAAGCGAATTTCTTAGGCGTTTAATACGCGGCGGTGGTTGGGCTTGGGTGACCCTGTATTATTTAGGCTTTTTGGATGCCACGAGCAACATTTTGGATTCGGCGGCGGTGGATTTCGGTGATTTTCACCTGTCAATTTTAGTTATTTTCAAGGCGGTTATTGTAACTGGGCTGCTTATATTTGCCGCCAAACTGGTATCCACAGCAACCGCGACAAAGGTGCGTGACAACACAGAAATCTCGCCCTCCATGCAGGTTTTGGTCGTGAAATTCGCCCAGATGGTTTTGTATGGCTCGGCGTTTTTCATTGGCTTGAAAGCCGTTGGATTTGACCTGACGGGCCTCGCGGTTCTGTCTGGTGCGATTGGTGTTGGTCTTGGTTTCGGTCTGCAAAAAGTTGTGTCGAACCTTGTCTCTGGCATCATCATTTTGCTCGATAAATCTATCAAGCCAGGTGATGTGATTTCGCTTGGAGATACCTTCGGTTGGATCGACAGTTTAGGGGCACGATATGTATCTGTTGTGACCCGCGACGGGCGCGAATATCTGATCCCAAATGAGGATCTGATCACGGGTCAGGTGGTCAACTGGTCTCACTCAAACGACTTGGTGCGCCTCGACATATTTTTTGGAACGTCCTACGGATGTGACCCCCATCTAGTGCGTAAAATTGCCATCGATGCGGCAAAATCCGTTGGTCGGGTACTTGTGGCAAAGGCCCCCGTTTGCCACATCGTCGGTTTTGGCGACAGTTCCGTTGATTACATCCTGCGTTTTTGGATCACTGATCCGACCGGCGGGCTGACCAATATTCGCGGCAACGTCTATTTGGCTCTTTGGGATGCCTTCAATGAACACGGCATTTCCCTGCCCTTCCCACAACGTGAAGTACGCATCCTAAGTGATGAAGAAAACGAACCAGACAGCAAAGCGACCTCCCTTGATTGATCTCGACGCCTGCGACCTCGCAGAGAAACTACGTAACCGGACGCTGACAGTCCGCGCTGTGGCTCAAGCGAGCCTCGCCCGAATCGCTGCGATCAATCCAACGGTGAATGCCATTGTCTCGCCGCGGCCCGCATCTGACATCTTGGCTGAGGCCGACGCAATGGATGCGGCAGGCCCACAACCGAATCAGCCACTTTGGGGATTGCCTATCGCGATCAAAGATCTCGAGGACGTGCAGGGTATATGCAGCACAAGCGGATCGCCAATATTTGCAGATCACATTCCAGAAGAAGACAGTCTGATGGTGTCACGTCTGCGCGCTGCGGGCGTGTTGATTATTGGCAAAACCAATGTTCCCGAATTTGGTTTAGGCAGTCACAGCACAAACCCAATCTTTGGTGTCACGCGCAATCCATATGGCACATCTCTCAGCGCTGGTGGATCAAGTGGGGGGGCTGCTGTTGGGGTCGCAACGGGCATGCTTCCACTTGCTGATGGTTCAGACATGATGGGCAGCCTACGAAATCCTGCCGGGTGGAATAACATCTATGGCTTCCGGCCCAGCGCGGGCCTTGTTGCGAAAAATCCAGATGGTGATGCTTGGTCACAAGGGCTGTCCACCAACGGCCCAATGGCCCGTTCGCCCCGCGACATGGACCTGATGTTGAAGGTCATCGGACACCCAGATCCGCGGCAACCTATATCCCGCCCAGCCTACAAAGTTATGGAAAGGGTTAATGCCAAAACCATCACTATTGGCTGGATTAGAGACTGGTGTGGCCATCTTCCCATGGAAGACGGGGTACTTGATATTTGCGAAGTTGCGCTTGAAAAACTACGGGGTTTGGGCTGCAAAGTGGTTGAATACACCCCAAAAATCGCACCCGAATCGCTGTGGGAAAGTTGGTGTGTTTTGCGCAGTCATACTATCGCCGCAAGTTCAGCCCCCTTATACAGGGACCCGGCAAAACGTGCCTTGCTGAAAGATGCGATGATCTGGGAAATTGAACGCGGTCTCAGTTATAGCGCCCAAGATATCCACCACGCAGGCGTCATCCGTTCCAATTGGTTTCGCGAGGTCGCGGGGCTAAGTCATATCGACTTCCTTGCCTTACCCTCGGCCCAAATGTTCCCGTTTGATGCCGAACTAGACTGGCCCAAAACCATAGCCGGAAAGGAAATGGATACCTATCACCGATGGATGGAGGTTGTCGTGCCTGCGTCTCTGATCGGGTTGCCCGCTGTTTCTGTTCCTGCCGGTTTTGGCGAAAACGATTTGCCCATGGGTTTGCAATTAATCGGCAAGAACGGGCAGGACGCACAGGTCCTTGGGCTTGCGCAATGCTACCACGAAGCAACGAAGTTTCCGCAAAACCATCCGCCTAAGACCCCATAAAATCGTGATGCATATGCGGATTGAGCTTTCAGGCCAGCGATGATACCTTTAAGAGAAGTTCTGCGCCGGACTTTTGCGGCGCGTTTTTAGGAGGACAGACCCTGTCTCAATCTACAAGTGCGACTGATAACGTAGTCGCGAAAGACGCCACTGCACAGTCGAAAACACTGTCCGAGGCAAACGCCCCCTCAAGCGACGTTTTGCTCGAGAGCATTCTTTCCTCACTCGAAAGCGATAAAGCTGAAGATATCGTTCAGATTGATCTGGCCGGTAAATCTGCGATTGCGGATCATATGGTGGTGTGTTCAGGCCGTTCGTCCCGTCAGGTTAGCGCGATTGCTGAAAAACTGGCTGACAAGCTGAAGCATGACTTTGGACGTCTGTCCAAAATCGAAGGCAAAGATCAGGGTGATTGGGTTCTGGTTGATGCTGGTGATATCATCGTGCATGTATTCCGCCCCGAAGTGCGTGAATTTTATCAGCTTGAAAAAATGTGGCTGGATCCCGGTTCCATGACCGGCCCCGACGCATAATCTAACACCATGCGTGTACAAATCTCTGCGGTCGGGCGTTTGCGCGCCGGACCGGAACGCATCCTTTTTGACGACTATCAGACGCGATTTAATCGCACGGGTCGCGCCCTAAGCCTTGGGCCGCTGGTCATGGCTGAAGTCGAAGATAAAAAGGGTGGCGGCATGGCTGCTGAAGCCATTCTGCTTGAACGGTCCATCCCCAAGGGCACCCGAATTTGCACCTTGGATGAACGTGGCAAACTTCTATCCTCTCCCGAATTTGCACAGAAGATCGCCGGTTGGCGTGATGATGGCGCACAGGATTTGTGTTTTATCATTGGCGGTGCAGATGGCATTGACCCATCTCTGCGGGCAAGGGCGGATTTCTCCATCAGTCTTGGTAAAATGGTCTGGCCCCACATGCTGGCCCGCGTGATGCTCTCAGAACAACTTTATCGCGCTGCATCTATCTTGGCGGGAAGCCCCTATCACCGTGTGTGAAACTGTCTCAGGCGGTTGCACCGGGCACGGGAAGACAATAGATATTCCCTGACACTGACAAGGAAAACATGATGACCACTCCGAAACCCGTTGTCCTTTGTATTCTTGATGGCTGGGGTCTGTCTGATAACACAGAAGCCAATGCACCAGCCCTTGCGCGCACACCAAATTTCGACCGGCTGATGACCGATTACCCGCATGCGAAACTGCTAACGCATGGCAATGATGCTGGCTTGCCCACCGGGCAGATGGGGAATTCGGAAGTTGGGCATACCAACATTGGCGCAGGCCGTATTGTGGCGATGGACCTGGGGCAGATTGACCTCGCGATTGAGGATGGTTCTTTCTTTGACAACGCCGCCCTGCAGGATTTCATCGCAAAGTTGAAAGCTACAGGCGGCACCGCACATCTGATGGGCCTCGTATCTGATGGTGGCGTACACGGCCATATCACCCACATCAAAGCCGCAATTAAAGCAATCACCGATGCCGGTGTTCCCGTTGCCTTTCATGCGATGACAGATGGGCGCGATGTCGCCCCAAAATCTGCGATGGGTTACATGGCAACCCTTTGCGGCAGCATGCCAGAAGGCGCGCGCTTCGCCACCGTCACTGGACGTTATTATGCGATGGATCGTGACAATCGCTGGGAACGTGTCGCTCAAGCATACAATGCGATGATCCACGGTCAGGGCGCCGAAGCGGCTGACACAGGATCCGTAATTTCAACAGCTTACAGGGCCGGTGTGACGGATGAATTCTTCCCGGCAACCGTTCTGCCCGGTTATGAGGGTGCCAAAGATGGTGATGGCTTTTTCTGCCTGAACTTCCGTTCCGACCGCGCCCGCGAAATTCTGCGCGCTATTGGAGAACCCGACTTTAACGCCTTTGATACCGGCAAACGCCCCACCTTCGCCGCCTTGCTGGGCATGGTCGAATATTCTGAGGGGCACAGCACCTATATGACCACCACTTACCCAAAGCGTGTGATCCCCAATACCTTGGGCGAATGGGTCTCTAAGCAAGGGAAAACGCAGTTTCGCCTCGCCGAAACTGAGAAATACCCGCATGTGACCTTTTTCCTGAATGGTGGCGTAGAAACACCCTATCCCGGCGAAGATCGTTTCATGCCACCTTCCCCGAAAGTGGCGACCTATGATCTGAAGCCCGAGATGAGCGCACCGGAAGTGACCGAGAAATTCGTCGAGGCCGTGCATAACGGCTATGACCTAATCATCACCAATTTTGCCAACCCCGACATGGTTGGTCATACCGGTGACCTCCATGCCGCGATATTGGCCTGCGAAGCCGTTGATCAGGGGCTTGGGCAGGTGATGAAAGCCTTAGATCAGGTGGGCGGCGCGATGATTGTCACCGCGGATCACGGTAATTGCGAAATGATGGTGGACCCAAAAACCGGTGGACCACATACCGCACATACAACCAACCCTGTACCCGTCGCGTTATATGGCGCGGCTGATGGGGCATCTTTACACGATGGTCGCCTTGCCGATCTGGCGCCAAGCCTGCTTGCCCTCATGGATATTGAACAACCTCCTGAAATGACCGGGGAAAGCTTAATCTCCTGATGCGTTTCGCGGGCTTCATATTTGCATTTCTGATGACGCTGCCAACGCAGATCAATGCGCAGTCTGATCCCAAGATCACGGCACAACGCGCCGCCTTACAATTGGATGCGGCAGCCACATCACTGATCCAAGCCGAGAATGCCTCGGATCGTGTTACTGCGCTGACACAAACTGTAAGCGCCTATGAAGAGGGTCTGGTGGCTTTGCGTCAAGGCATGCGTCAAGTGGCCGTGCGCGAAGCGGCTTTGCGCCAGATCTTTGATGCGCGAAGTGCTGAGATCTCTCGCCTATTGGCCGCATTGCAAACCATGGAACGCAGCCCCGCACCGCTGTTGATGTTGCATCCTTCCGGCCCGGCAGGCACGGCGCGGTCATCCATGATGTTGGCCGAGGTCACACCTGCATTGCAAGAACAGGCGGAAACACTACGCCTTCAGCTTGAAGAATTGACCTTATTACAGGCCATTCAAGCTGGCGCGTCCGATGAGCTTCGCGAAGGGTTGGCTGGGGCGCAAACCGCGCGCGCACGCCTGTCTGAGGCCCGCGCAGATCGCACAGACCTCCCCCTTCGGTTCAGTGCAGATCCGGTTGTTATGCAGGTACTATTGAACAGCAGTGAAACCCTGCGTGCCTTTGCATCTGGGCTGTCCCTGCTGCCAGAAGGCCGAGGCGGTGCAAATGACTACGGAGATTTCACCAATCTTCTCGGAGCGCTTTCCTTACCGGTAAATGGCACAATCTTACGGAGCTTTAACGAAGCTGACGCCGCAGGCATCACCCGCCCAGGGCTTGTCATTGTGACCCTGCCCGAAGCTCTGGTCACCAGCCCCTTCGCCGCAACCATCCGTTACGCTGGCCCACTGCTCGACTACGGAAATGTGATTATCCTTGAGCCCGATAATGCTTATCTTATGGTTATCGCAGGGATTGGCACGCTTTATGGCAATGCCGGTGAAATTGTTCACGCCGGATCAGCCCTTGGACTGATGGGCGGACGGATCGATTTAGGCGCTGTTTCGCCATTTCCCACAGATGGGGCTGGTGCGGGGCGCTCTGAAACGCTTTATATAGAGCTAAGACAGGGTGAAAACCCGACGGATCCCTCGCCTTGGTTTGAGCTGGCGGGTGGAAATTGATACAATAAATCCTCTGACCCGCATCTGCAGGTTTGGCGAGAAACAGGATGAGATGATGAAAAAGTTTATTTTAGCCGCCTTTGCTGGCACGCTCGCTGGGGTTGTGGCAACCACCCAAATTACGGGCCCCCTGCTGGCACAAGAAGCCGGGCAACAAAGCAATGTCTACCAACAGCTGGATCTGTTTGGCGATATTTTTGAACGTATTCGCAGCCAATATGTTGAAGAAGTTGACGAGGCCGAGCTGATCGAAGCCGCCATCAATGGCATGCTGACCTCCCTTGATCCGCACTCAAGCTACCTTCCACCAGATGATTTCACTGACATGCGCGAACAGACGCGCGGTGAATTCGGTGGTCTGGGGATTGAAGTGACCCAAGAAGAAGGCTTTGTAAAAGTCGTCTCGCCCATGGATGGCACCCCCGCCGATGTGGCGGGCATGGAAGCTGGCGATTTCATCACCCATGTCGATGGTGAAAGCCTGCTGGGCCTGACTTTAAATGAAGCTGTTGAACTGATGCGCGGCCCGATTGGTTCCGAGATCGTCATTACCGTTGTGCGCGAAGGTTTCGATGAGCCCTTTGACGTTTCCATCATCCGAGACACGATCAAACTGACCGCTGTACGCACCCGAACAGAAGGTAAAACCGTTGTTCTGCGCGTGACCACATTCAACGATTATACCTATGATAACCTTGCATCCGGCCTTGCGGAATCCGTCAAAGAACTTGGCGGTATTGGAAATGTAAATGGTTTTGTGCTGGATCTACGCAACAACCCCGGTGGTTTGCTCAACCAAGCAATCTTGGTATCTGATGCCTTCCTGAACGCTGGCGAGATCGTATCTACCCGCGGTCGTGCCGCAGCCGATGGAGAACGTTTCAACGCCCGTGAAGGCGATCTGGCCGAAGATCTACCGATAGTGGTTCTAATCAATGGTGGCTCTGCCTCTGCTTCCGAAATTGTGGCCGGCGCCCTGCAAGATCACCGTCGTGCTATTGTTGTCGGTACCCGCAGCTTCGGCAAAGGGTCTGTTCAGACCATCATGGCCGTGCGTGGCGATGGTGCGATGCGCCTAACAACAGCGCGTTACTACACGCCGTCTGGTCGTTCAATTCAGGCGCTTGGCGTTTCCCCAGATATCGTTGTGGAACAACCACGTCGTGACCCGAATGCGGAAGACGATGTGGCCGAAACACGCCCCGGGCGCACCGAAGCTGATCTGCGTGGCAGTCTGAACAATGATTCCATCACCGAAGATGAACGTCGCCAACTTGAGGAAGAGCGTGCCAAGGTCGAAGAAGCTGCCAAGCTGCGCGAAGACGACTTCCAACTTGCTTATGCGATTGATCTTCTGACCGGTCTGCGGGCGCTCGACTCCGGTAAGTAACCACACGAAACACAAATATCGGGCGGGGCTATTGTCCCGCCCATTTCATGACAGGATCCCCCTATGACACCCGAAGAAATCAATGCTTTGCCTTACCGTAAAAATGCTGGTGTTATCCTTGTAAATAAGGCTGGTTTGATCTTTGCAGGCAAGCGTATTGATAACCCAGGCAATGCTTGGCAGATGCCGCAAGGTGGGATCGACAAAGGCGAAGACGCCCCCACAGCCGCGTTGCGCGAACTTGAAGAAGAAACCGGTGTGTCGCGCGACTTGGTGACCGTAGAAGCCGAATCTGCTGAATGGCTGACCTATAACCTACCCGATGATCTGGTGCCCAAAATCTGGAAGGGCCGGTATCGCGGGCAAAAGCAACGCTGGTACGTTATGCGTTTCCATGGCGAGGATTCGGATATTGATATATGCAAAGAACATCCCGAATTTTCCGAATGGCAATGGATGACACCCGATGCCTTGGTCGAAAGTATCGTGCCATTCAAGCGTGACATTTATGCAAGCCTTTTCGGCGAATTTGCCACATATTTGCGCGGATAGTCGCTGGAATATCCATACGATCTTCCCAACCTAGACCTGCGCGGACATATCCCTATCTTGGTGTTGGTACCGTCCGGAGCCACACATGTTGCCTTACCGCATTTTTCTGTCTTGTGCTTTTGCAAGTTCGCTGGTGTTCACATCCCAAGCGATAGCTTCCGATTGCGTCGATCCTGGCCTTGCGTCGCGGCTAAGTACCAGTAATCTCTCGAATTACACCATCGTTCAGGGTGACTTGCGGATAGGATCTCAATATAAAATCCCTCAGACGCGCTTTGGTCATTTCATCTGGCACAATTTTCGACGTGAACGCGTACGCCTGCATACTTGGCGGGGTCAGCTGACCGGTCAAATCATGTCCTCAGATGGCAAGATGCAATCGTTTGATGAAGTGATCTCGTTTAACCTATTTTGTGATGAGCACGGTACCTGCGACGGTGCCCTTCAGGTCCGCAGGCAACACCGAGCTAATCGCCTGATGTTCCTGCAAGTGTCGGAATCCGGCGGATTTGAACTCAATATGAGCACATGTGGCAGTGATGAGTTCGAAGCCAGCGAAGAAAATCTCTCTCATGTGCAGCAATGTTTGGATGCCGGAGGCTGTTAACCCCGGCCAATCTTTTGACTATCGGTCACGCAAGCGCTGCAACACATCTTGTGATGCAAACCCATCCGGCGTCACACCAATAGACGCCTGATAAGCCCGGATCGCAGCGATCGTGTTTGGTCCGATGATACCATCCGTTCCATCTGTATCAAAACCCGCACGGGTCAGGCGGCGCTGCAATTGTTGCTTTTGCCGGAACGACAGCGGCGCGTACCCCCGTGGCCAAGATGCCTGAATAGCAGGCCCTCCTGCCAAACGGTCACCCAAATGACCAACGCCAATCACATAGGCATCAGCAGCGTTATAGCGTTCAATTACGTGAAAGTTGTCAAAAATCATAAAGGCCGCGCCGCGTGCGCCGCCTGGCAGCAAAATTGACGCGCGTCCATGATTTGGAACCACGCTTCCGGTGATATCACGCACACCCATTGTGGCCCATTGTTGGGGGCTCTTCTTCACGCCCACCCCTGCCTGACCATAATCAAACCCTTGCGGCAGAACCACTTCAACACCCCAAGGTTGCCCGAAAGTCCAGCCATGGCGCGCCAAGTAAGACGCTGTAGAAGCCAGCGCATCGGCAGGATTATCCGACCAGATATCGCGCCTGCCATCGCCGGTGAAGTCCTGTGCATATTCAAGGTAACTTGTGGGAATGAACTGCGTATGGCCCATAGCACCCGCCCAACTGCCGGTCATCTCACGCGGGGGCACATCGCCGTTTTGGAGGATTTTCAATGCGGCAATCAGCTGTGCTTCAAAGAAGCGGCCACGTCGTCCATCATAAGAAAGCGTCGCCAGTGCTGAAACCAGCGGCGTGGTGCCTCGTGTCGCACCATAAGCGCTTTCCAGCCCCCAAACGGCGGCGACAATTTCTTTCTCAACGCGGTAATGCGCTTCGATTTGGTTCAATATTCGGGCATTTTGGCGCAAAGCACGTTGTCCATTGCGGATACGCGGCTCAGACACGGCGCCATCTAGGTATTCCCAGATCTGCTTGGTGAATTCCGCCTGATTGCGATCGCGGGCAATCACGTCATCAAGGTAACTTACGTTACGAAATGCTGCACTGAAGGTGCGCGAGGAAATTCCCGCTGACGCAGCGCGACCTTGGAAACTGCGAATCCAACGCTGAAAACCCGCGTCATTAGAAGCGCTTACCTGTGTCGGGGTGATCTCTTGTTCCATTATGTCATCTCCGGTTCGCCAGTCAGCAGTAATGGGCCGTAACACCGGCACAAGAGAAGTATTAATAGTCGCAGCAGACATCTGCCCCGGGAAAAAGCCCAGTACTGCAGCTGCAAAAACATTTAAAATACGCACGACACCCACCTAATTTTAGCTTCGTTGTGTCAGCTTACCCTTCAATCATGAAGGCGAAAAGCGCGCTGCTTCGCGCCCCCACTTTCAGGCTATTTCTTGCGCTTACGTATCACCTTGCGGGTCGCTTTGCGTTCGGGGCGCGTTCCGGGCGTTTTGCCGCTTTTTGTCTTCGGTTTTTTCCCTGACCTACGCGCAGAAAAACTGCGGCTGCCCCGGCCACCACGCCCGCGTGGTATCTCCTTGCCGTTCACGGCCAGCAGCTCAACCCGCAAACCACCGGTCACGGGAACGGCCTCTGCCAAACGGACAGTTACAGGCAAACCAATCGACAAGCGGAACCCGCTGTCTTCACCGATCAAGCTTTGTTCATCCGCATCAAATCGGAAATATTCGCGCCCAAGGGACGACACAGGCACAAGGCCATCGGCCCCGGTTTCAGTCAGCCGCACAAAAGCGCCAAACCGTGCGATGCCCGAAATCTTCCCTTCCAACTCATTGCCAACTCGTTCCGACAAGAACGCAGCAAGATAGCGATCTGTCGTGTCACGCTCGGCAACCATAGAACGGCGTTCTGTCTCGGAAATCTGGGTGCCGGTCTCAGCCATCTGGTTTTCATCTTGAGGGGACAAGCCATCAAAGCCATCCGCAGAACCTTCCCACCCATGTGCCGTGATCAGCGCGCGGTGGACAATCAAATCCGCATAGCGCCGGATCGGGGATGTGAAATGCGCATAGGACCGCAACGCCAGACCAAAATGCCCGAAATTATCAGGGCCATAATAGGCCTGAGTCATGCTGCGCAGGGTCGAAATATTGATCAATTCCGAATGATCAGTGTCTTGTGCCTGCTTCAACAAACGGTTCAGGTGCGCCGTTTTCAAAACTTGCCCCTTCGCCATCGACAGGCCAGAGGCAATCGCAGTTTCACGCAGCGCTTCAAGTTTCTCGGCACTTGGTTCTTCATGCACTCGGAACAACAAAGGTTGCTTGCGGGCGATCAGCTCTTCCGCAGCGGCAACATTGGCCAACACCATAAATTCTTCGATCAATTTATGCGCATCAAGGCGGTCGGAAAACGCAACGGATTGCACCTTGCCATCATCACTCAAAATGATCTTTCGTTCGGGCAGATCTAACTCCAAAGGCTGCCGCTCAGCACGTGCTTTCAACGTACAGCGCCATGCCGCGTAAAGAGGCTCTAACACAGAGGAAACCAGCGGTTCACACTTCTCGTTCGCGTCACCATCAACCGCAGCTTGAACTTCCTGATAGCTCAACGATGCATGTGATTTCATCAGGCCGCGCGTAAAGCGATGGCTGATTTTTTGACCATCTGCATTGATCTGCATGCGCACAGCAACACAGGCACGTTCAACGCCTTCATGCAGCGAACACAAGTCACCAGACAGGCGGTCGGGCAGCATGGGCACAACACGGTCTGGGAAGTAGGTGGAATTGCCGCGTTTGCGAGCCTCGTGATCCAATTCAGATCCCGGCGTCACATAATGCGCAACATCAGCAATCGCGACCCAAACGATATAACCGCCAGGGTTTTTCGGATCGTCATCGGCATGGGCGAAACAAGCATCATCATGATCGCGCGCATCATGGGGGTCGATTGTGATAAGTGGGGTTTCACGTAAATCTTCGCGCCCAGCCAAACCCGCCGGCACGGCGATATCCGCTTCGGCTACGACCTCGTCCGGGAAGGCATCTGGAATGCCATGCTGATGAATCGCAATAAGCGACACAGCCTTTGGTGCGCTTGGATCACCAAGACGGTCAATGATACGTGCAGAGGGCAAACCCATGCGGGTGTTCGAGCTGCTGCGTTCGGCTTCAACCAACTCACCATCGCGGGCATCATTGGTTGCGTTGGCGGCAATCTTCCACTCCTTATCAGACCCTTTTTCAACAGGCAAAAGACGCCCGCCTTCATGGGTTTTGCGGAAAATACCAAGAATTCGCTGTGGATTAGACCCTATTTGGCGGATTAACACACCGTTATAGGCGTAATCTTCGCCCTCCACTTCTTGGAGGCGCGCCAGAATATTCACGCCTTTGGCAAGCGCAGGTGCGCCGGGCTTTTCCAGCATCAAAACACGTGGTGCAGCACCCTCGCCCTGCCATTCTTGTGGATAAGCAAACAGATCGCCATCCGCATCCGGGCCAGCCACTTTCAACACAGAAACTGGCGGCAACTTATCAGGGTTGCGATAGGTCTTTTTGCGCTTTTGCAAATGCCCCTCACCCTCTAGTTCACGTAGGATTCGCTTGAGATCGATCCTAGCCGCGCCTTTGATACCGAAGGCGCGTGAAATATCACGTTTAGAAGTTTGGGTCGGGTTGTCGGAAATCCATGCGAGGATTTCGTCCTTGGAGGGAATACGCATTGTCATCCGCCTGCCCTATCACGCTTATTGCGAATTGGCGAGAGCATGCAAATCGGCAATGGTATCAACATCACGAAGGGTCTGAATTTGGGCAATACGATGATCTGGCAGGGTCGCAATTGTATCGCTCAAGGCATGTTCCGTTGACCATCGGACATCGTGAAATAGTTTGGGCGGAATAGGCCGAATACGTTTCAAACCAATCAGCCAATAACCGCCATCATCAGCCGGGCCAAAGACGGCATCATGATTGCCCAGCGCCTTAAATGCCTCTGCAATACACGCCCGATTGATGCCGGGGATATCTGCGCCGATCACACAGACTGGGCCTGCGGGGAATGTTTGAAATTGAAGCCCCATACGTGCGCCAAGATCACCGCGCCCCTGTGGAGCCCGAGCCAAATCCGCTGGCCAAACACGACTTTGCAGGCCTTCATGGTCGGGGGCAACAGCAAGGATAAGGTCCCAGCGCGGATCACGTAGACGGCGTAACAAAACAGCAATTTGATGGCGGAACCACCAAGCAGATCGTGTCATACCTATGTCGCGCCCAAGTCGGGTTTTCACACGCCCCGGATGTGGTTCTTTCAACATAACAACAAGACGTTGCCGAAAAGGCTTCACAGAGATAATTCCATATCGCGGTGCTCAATACCCGCGTCGTCATAGACAGGGCCAAAAGGCGTGAAACCCAGCTTTTCATAAAAAGAAATGGCGTGGATTTGAGACCCTAACACAGCCCTTTTCACGCTTTTCTGTTTCTGCAGACGCTCAATGCAGACCGCAATCAACGCCGCGCCAACACCCGTACCTCGGCCATTTTGCAGAACACAGACCCGACCAATTTTACCGATATCGCCTTTCACAAGAACCCGCGCGCAGCCAATTGGCAAGCCGCCGTGCTCCGCTAGAAAATGCAATGCAGTGCTGTCTAGACCATCCACTTCCTCAGCTTCTGGCACGCCCTGTTCTTCGATAAACACCACACGACGTAATTTCTGGCAGGTGGCGATATCGCCGGTCTCTGCCACACGCAAAGTCATGCGAAATAATCCTTCAGGATACGGCTGTAAATCGACTTGAGTTGTTGAATTTGTTCCACCTCAACGCGTTCGTCAACTTGGTGCATGGTCTTACCAACAAGCCCAAATTCCACCACAGGGCAATGGCTGCGCATAAAGCGCGCGTCCGATGTGCCGCCAGAGGTCGAAAGCACCGGTTCAACATTAGTTTCAGCTTGCACGGCCCCAGCAACTAGGTCTGAAAGCGAGCCGGGTGGGGTGATGAATGCCTCACCCGAAAGCTTGGTTTTCAGTTCAAAATCAACGCCGGTTTCTTTTGCGACCAAATCCATCTCACGGGTTAACCAATCAGTAAGCACGGCGGAAGTTTGCACATCAGAAAACCGGATATCTACCGAACTGGTACAGGTGGCGGAAATCACATTTCCCGCATCATTCCCGGTCTCAATTGCCGTGACAACCAACGTTGAGGGATCAAAATGTTCGCTGCCAGTATCAAGTTGATGACTAGACAGGCGGTCCACCAAGCGTGCCATGGCAGGTACGGGGTTCAAGGCGCGATGCGGATAGGCAGAATGGCCTTGTTTTCCGCGCGCGGTGAAATGCGCCTTAAGCGCACCACGGCGACCGATTTTGATCATTTCGCCCATTTTATTTGGGCAGGTTGGCTCCCCCACAAGGCAATCGGTCATGGCCTCGTTATTCTCAGTCATCCATTTCAAAATTTCTGTGGTGCCGTGAATAGAAGCGCCTTCTTCGTCGCCCGTAATCGTGATGACCACAGCGCCATCAGGCGGGGTCTGTTGCACAAAATCAATCGCCGCTGCCACAAAAGCCGCAACGCCAGATTTCATATCCGTCGCGCCACGCCCCTGCATAATACCATCGACAACTTCGCCGCTGAAGGGATCAAAGCTCCAGGCATCCGCATCGCCAATCGGCACAACATCTGTGTGACCGTTAAAACCGAAAGAACGGTTCGCTCCTCGCGTGCCCCAGCGGGCGAAAAGATTGCTGACATCCTCCACATCAATACGCGTACATTCGAAGCCAGCATCGGAAAGCATAGCTTCAAGAAGCACCAAGGCCCCCCCTTCAATAGGCGTCACAGATGGGCATTTTATCAATGCGCCGGTCAGCGCAATAGGATCAACGGGGGGACGGGTATCGGTCATGGAAATCTCCTGCGCCCACGCTTAATGCGCGGGTTTTCCATCAAAAAACGGTGTCATCTGGGCGACAATAACTGAATTCTCATCCAGCGCGCGCTGCATCAACTCACGTTCCTCATCGGGAATTTCATGCCCCTCGGCAATACGATCCTCAAGGGTGCCGTACCCCGTCACATCCAACGGCGACAGATCAGCTTGCTTCAAGATCGCAACAGTTTCGCGCACGGCCTCGGCTTCGTCCACACCAGATGCGTAGCACATCAACGCCGCACCAGACGCATTTTTGGGAAGGCCGTCGCCATCTTTGCGACCAACCTCAACAAGCAGGGTATAGGCCTGTTGTGGCTTTTTCTCTTTTTTCTCTTTCGTCGTCATCGACAGCCCTTTCTACGAGCCAGGATATATCCACACGCCTATGCCCAATTATATCGCAAATATCCAGAGTAACGACAGTAATTCCTTTTGCAATCTCTGAAATGGAGGTGTTATCTAGCTTAACCCTTTTCCGAGGAATGAATATGGTTACACAGCAGATGTCAGGGCATTTCTCTTGGTCTCAATTCTATCAGAAAATGATAGTGACTATATTGCTGTGTATAAGCTTTCCGGCATTTGCCCGCGATTTGGGTGACGCATCAAACGATGGCGCAGCATTGCGTTTTGCGACGGTGGAACGTCCGCCTTTTGCAATGAATATCACAACCGACCCGCAAGGATTTTCCATAGATCTTATGCGTGATATCGCGACTGAAATGGCAACTGAAGTGCAGTTCCTGCCATATAGTAATTTTGACGACATGTTTAACGCGATCGCGCGGGGCGAGGTCGACGGAGCGATTGCAAATATCTCGATCACCGCATTGCGCGAACAGACGATGGATTTTTCCCAACCCATCATCGCGTCAGGTTTGCAAATCATGTTACATGACGAACCAAATCGCAGCCCCGTATTTGAAGCCGTGTTCACCCTAGATATTCTATACGCGATCCTTACAGCCTTCGGCTTATTGGCCGTGGGCGGAATGCTGATGTGGTACTTTGAACGCAAAAGCCAACCATATTTTGACCGCCCATTCCTAAAGGCCGCTTTCCCGTCTTTTTGGTGGGCGCTGAACTTGGTGGTCAACGGTGGGTTTGAAGAACGTGTTCCACAATCAAAGCCAGGACGCTTTTTCGCGGTGCTCCTCGTGATTTCATCTTTGTTTATTGTTTCGATTTTTGTGGCCAAAATCACGGCGGCCATCACATTGGGTGCGATAACCCAGGAAATAAATTCTCTGTCCGATATCGAACAACGCCGGGTTGCAACAATCGAAGGCTCCACTGCGTCTGACTTTCTAACCTCCCGGGAAATTCAACACCTAACAACACCAAATTACACCAAACTGATCGAAGGGTTCGAGAACAACGAATTCGACGCCGTCTTTTTCGACCGGCCAATGTTGTCTTGGTATGCTCGAAATCAACGCCCTGGCCAGGTGCGCTTGCTTGATCGTGTTTTTCATCCGGAAAACTACGGAATCGCCCTTGCCGAAGGCAGCCCCCGCCGCGAGGCCATCAATCGCGCCTTACTGACACTGCGGGAAGCAGGGCAATACGACAAAATATATGCAAAGTGGTTCGGCCTACGCTGACCACCTGTTCCGCAGGAAGCAACCTTGCGGGCCACCCTCAAGCGCGTTAAAGCAAAGACAACGAAATAAACCTACAGGAATCCTGGCATGTCGATTGACAAGGACACCGCCGCACGGGTGGCGAAATTGGCCCGTATCAAGGTTGAAGATGATGCGCTCCCTGCGCTGGCGCAGGAATTCAACGCCATTCTAGGCTTTATTGAAGAGCTCAATGAAGTGGATGTTGAAGGCGTTGAGCCAATGACATCTGTGACCCCGCAGCGCCTGAAACGTCGCGTGGATGAAGTGACAGACGGAGACCAGCAGGAAGCTGTTCTGAAAAATGCGCCCGATGCGCGTGAAGGGTTCTTTGCCGTGCCGAAGGTGGTTGAATAATGACTGAGCTGAACAAACTGACCATTGCTGCGGCGCGCGACGGAATGCGTGCTGGTGAATTCACTTCCAGCGAAATCACCGAGGCCTGCCTAAGTGAAATCGACGGTGCTGGTGCATTGAATGCATTCGTGCATAACACGCCTGAAATTGCCCGCGAACAAGCCGCGGCCGCTGACACCCGTATTAAAGCCGGCGACGCGCCCGCGATGTGCGGTATTCCTTTGGGTATCAAAGACTTGTTCTGCACCAAAGGCGTACCAAGCCAAGCGGCTTCGCGCATTCTGGAAGGCTTCAAGCCTGAATACGAAAGCACCATCACAAGCCAGTTGTTTGACGCCGGTGCGGTGATGCTAGGCAAGCTGAACATGGATGAATTCGCGATGGGTTCGTCGAATGAAACATCCGTTTACGGCGATGTAGTGAACCCATGGCGGCGTGGCAATGACGACGCAAAGCTGACTCCGGGCGGATCATCCGGCGGATCGGCTTCGGCTGTTGCGGCTGACCTCTGTTTGGCAGCGACCGGCACCGACACGGGTGGTTCCATCCGTCAGCCCGCCGCCTTCACAGGCATCACGGGCATCAAACCAACCTATGGGCGCTGTTCGCGATGGGGGGTGGTGGCGTTTGCGTCATCGCTTGACCAAGCTGGCCCAATGACCAAAACCGTCCAAGACAGCGCGATTATGCTGCAAGCGATGTGCGGTCATGACGCCAAAGACAGCACCTCAGCTGATCTGGCTGTGCCTGATTTTGAAGCCGCAATCACCGGCGACATTCGCGGCAAGAAAATCGGTATTCCCAAGGAATATCACATGGATGGCATGCCGGTTGAGATCGAAAATCTCTGGTCTGAAGGCCGCGCAATGCTGAAAGATGCGGGCGCTGAGATCGTAGATATCTCTCTGCCACATACAAAATACGCGCTGCCAGCCTATTACGTGATTGCCCCTGCTGAGGCGTCGTCAAACCTTGCGCGTTACGATGGCGTACGTTTCGGTCACCGTGCGACTTTGGGCGCTGGCGATGGCATTGACGATATGTATGAAAAAACCCGCGCCGAAGGTTTTGGTGCTGAGGTTCAACGTCGTGTGATGATTGGTACTTACGTGCTGTCCGCTGGTTTCTATGACGCCTATTACAACCGCGCGCGTCGCGTTCGCACCCTGATCAAGCAAGATTTCGAGAATGTTTTTGATGCCGGTGTTGATGCGATCCTGACACCGGCCACCCCGTCCTCCGCCTTTGGCTTGGGTGAAATGAAGAACGCCGATCCGGTGCAAATGTACCTCAATGATGTCTTTACGGTCACAGTGAACATGGCAGGCCTTCCTGGTATTGCCGTGCCCACTGGCCTTGATAAACAAGGGCTTCCATTGGGTTTGCAATTGATCGGTCGCCCGTGGGAAGAAGGCGCTTTGCTGAATTCCGCCGCTGTTCTTGAACGTGCTGCCGGATTTGTTTCCAAGCCTGCTAAATGGTGGTAAAACCTGCCTAGATTTGAGTAAACAATAAAGGTGAGTGTTAAATGCGGTTGAATAGATCAGCAATGCTGGCTCTTTGTGCAGCGGCTCTTGTTGCCGGATGTGTACCTGACGCTAATAGTGTCAATGATCCCACAGGTGTCGGCTTTGGCAACTATTCTGACTATGAGGCCGCACGCCAGCGTCGCGAGGCGGAGTTACGTGGTGAGGCACTGCCCCCACGTATCTCCGACGAACACATTACGACGGCGGGCGCGACACAATACTCCGACCCTCTGTCGGAAATTTCCACAGCGGAAAACTCTGCGGAACCACGCATCATTGGCGACCCTGACAACATCGGCATTTCTGACGAACAGGATTTCGGTGCTGTTTCTGGACGTGAAACTATTGAAAGTGACGCAGAACGCATCGCCGCCAATCGCGAACGCTATGAGGTGATCCAACCGACCGCCGTGCCACAGCGTTCAGGAAACTCAGGCCCAAACATCGTGGAATTTGCCCTTTCGACCAGCAATGCTGTTGGCGAATCGCTTTATCGTCGCAGCACGATTCTTTCTGGCTCCCGCTTCAATCGGAATTGCGCAAAATTCGCATCCTCCGATCAAGCGCAGGAGGCTTTCCTAAAAGCTGGCGGCCCAACCCGCGACCGCACAGGGCTTGATCCTGATGGCGACGGCTTTGCTTGCTACTGGGATCCGACCTCCTTCCGCAATGCGCGTCAGGCAGTTCCTGGCAACTGATGTGACGCGCGCGCCTGTGCAACTACAGATAAATCATCGTTGGTGTTCCCCGAGTTTTGGGGCACGCCGCGGCACAGACCGGCCTGATATGGTTGTGTTGCATTACACAGCTATGGAAAGTTGCAAGGCGGCCGCCGAACGCCTTTGCGATCCTCAGTTTGAAGTATCCGCCCATTATCTAATCGGGGAAAATGGCGTTATTCACCAACTTGTCGATGAAGTTGCCCGTGCTTGGCATGCGGGACGTGGCGCGTGGGGCGGGATCACGGATGTGAACTCTCACTCCATTGGTATTGAACTGGCCAATACCAGCCTTCACCCCTTCCCCGATGTTCAAATGGTAGCACTTGAAAGCCTGCTTTCTGAAATCCTAAACCGGTATAAAATCAGCCCTGCCCGTGTCATCGGTCACAGCGATATGGCCCCTGGGCGCAAGTCCGACCCCGGAGTGCGATTCGACTGGCAACGTCTTGCGCGTCAGGGATTGTCCATCTGGCCCAAAGGTGTGACACCCAACAGGACGGTTGGCGACTTTTACGATCACGCAGCCCGCTTTGGATATCCCACGGATGCCAGCCCTGAAGAAGTCCTGAATGCCTTTCGTTTGCGCTTTCGCCCCCACGCCACAGGCCCACTGAATGATCGGGATCTTGCGATCATAACTGAGCTGGCAACGCGCTTCCCCGTTGACCTGCCGAGCCAAGACGCCTAAATCAGCCTTGCGTGGATGGCCGGATGGTCGCGGGATCTTGTTTCAAAACATGGCAGGATCGCGAGGAAAGTCCGGACTCCAGAAAGCAACGGTGCCGGGTAACGCCCGGCCAGGGTAACCTGAGGGAAAGCGCCACAGAAAAGAAACCGCCACTGTACGGGTCGGGCAACCGAAACCATCGGTGGTAAGGGTGAAACGGTGGGGTAAGAGCCCACCGCAGTCCTGGCAACAGGAATGGCACGGCAAGCCCCACCGGGAGCAATGCCAAATAGGGACCGCGAGCAGCGCGCAAGCGTTGCGGGAATGCTTCTTCTTAGCAGGTTCGGGTTGGCAGCTATAGCGCGTTGGTAACAACGGGCAGAGAAGAATGATCATCTATGGGGGTGTAAGCCTCCGGGACAAAATCCGGCTTATAGGCCATCCACGCAAACTTCCCCTTTAAATCCTACGGGCCGTATCAAATACGGTCGACGGCCGCGGATTACCATCGCGATCCGTAATATGTTCCGCATAGGTTTCTATATGCGGGGGAATCACTGTACCGCGCTGCGCTTCCGACAGGAAAATCTGTTTTGAATTCTCCGGTGTGATGTCAAACCAGCTGGGATCATCAAAACTGCCAGCGAAAACGCCAACGACCTGATCAAAGCGTTCAAACCCCAAATACAACCGCCCGCCACAATCTGGGCAGAAGTGCAGCCAAAGGTGTTTTCCTGATCCCGCCGACAGATGTTCCCAGATCTTGGGCTGCCCCGCGGTCAGATTAAAGCTGTTGTGGGTGAAAATCGGTTCCACCATATAGGCACTACCGGTCGTACGTTGACAGAATCGGCAGTGGCACGTGGTCACGCGCAGCGGTGGTGCTGTGACCAAATACCGGCATTGACCGCAGAGACAGCCGCCTTCTTGGCGTGTCATGGTGACCTCCAAACTTGCTAAAGAGGGCCATCATAACACAAATCGTGCGGAAATTCACGAAAGGCGCAGAAACCTTCTGCTAAGCGGTTGACTCGGGGCACGGGCGCGCTAAAAGCAGGGCTCAAGAATTTCACGGGCGGGTGAACTGTATTCCTGCCGCCCCGTTGACTGGAGAAGACCCATGGCGAAGCCGACCACAATTAAAATCCGTCTCAACTCGTCCGCGGGCACTGGCCATTTTTATGTGACCAAGAAGAACGCTCGTACCATGACCGAAAAGATGGTCGTGAATAAATACGACCCAGTTGTGCGCAAACACGTTCCGTATAAAGAAGGCAAAATCAAGTAAGCCACTTTACTACGACAACAGAACATAAGCCGCGCAACTCACATCGAGAAGCGCGGTTTTTCTTTTTCAGACCTCCGCGCAGACCGCAACAGCCCAATCGCTGACACCGCCGGAGAAGACCATGCAACATATATCAGAGCTGAACGAATTCACTGCGATCCAACCACGCGCCATGCGCGTGCAAACCGCCAGTGGTCAGACGATTATTCTGCGTGTCGCCCGAAAACGTGACTATGATGCGGTTGATACGCTGCTGTCGCAAAGCTATCCAAAAATGCTTGCCGCAGATTACGCCCCTTCTGTTCTGGCGCTTGCCCTGCCGAAAATTGCCCGTGCCAACATGCGCCTGCTGCGTTCTGGCCGGTACTTCGTCGCGCAAAGCGAGGGCGGACAATTGTTAGGTGCTGGGGGCTACAGCATCGAGGCCCCAGGCGGGCGCAAATCCATTCCCGGCACTGCACATATCCGCCACGTCGTCGCTCATCACGCCCATCAGGGTCGTGGCATCGGGCGCGCACTGTTGCGTCATGCGCTGGATCAGGCCGCACAGGAAGGCATCACGCGCTTTGACTGCCTGTCCACGCTAAACGCCGAAGGGTTCTACCACGACATCGGCTTTCGCCGCGTTGGCCCGGTAGAATTATCCCTCGCGCCCGGTATCCGTTTTCCAGCGGTTCAAATGCAGTTGTGATTTTAGGGCTTGGTCTAGGGGATTACTCTTTGGGTCAGGTCCTACCTGCCGCAGACTTGATTTCCGAAGCAAACCCGTATCTCAAAACAGAAAAGGGCCGGTCCTTTCAGACCAGCCCTAAAGTAATTCATGTCTTCAGTGTTTACTCTCGTGAACCGAGGAACATCAGCAGGAACTGGAACAAGTTCAGGAACGCCAGATAGAGGCTCATCGCGCCGTCAATCGCGGCTTTGCTCAGCCATTCCTGATCACCATGTGCCGCATGTTGGAGATATGTGTTCTTGATGTCTTGCGTGTAATAGGCTGTCAGGCCAGAGAAGATCACAACACCAATTGCAGAGATCGCAAGGGTCATGATGCCGGATTGCATGAACATGTTGATGATCATAGCAATCAGCAGGCCAACCACACCCATGATCAGAAAGCCACCCATAGCGGACAGATCACGCTTAGTGACATAACCCCAGATGGACAGAGACCCAAAAGCGATCGAAGTCACGAGGAAGGTCTGCACAATGGACGCGCCAGTATAGACGAGGAAAATTGAGCTAAGCGACAGACCAATGGCCGATGCAAAGACAAAGAAGCCAAGCTGAACGCCCGCAGCAGATGCGCGGTTCATCAAGGTGCCCCAGCCGAAGAACAAGAAAGCCAGCGGGCCAAACATGACCGCATATTTCAGCGGAGACATGTAAATTGCTTCACCGAAGCCAGTCAGGTACTGACCTTCACGCAGGGCAACAGTGGCGCCCATGGGATCGGATGTTACAGCAAGACCAGCAACAGCCCATGCGGCCAATGCTGTGATCAGCATGCCGATAGACATGGTGCCATATACTTTGTTCATATGCGCGCGCAGGCCCGCGTCGATATCTGCGGCGCGTGCGCCAACGCGTACGTCTGCCTGGTGGAAGTTTGCCATTGAGGCCTCCGGTCTAAAAAACATGCGGCCAAAAGAAAACCGCCTTCACCGCTTAATATCGGTGAAGGCGGGGACATTTTCAAGGTTTTCTGATTTAAATCCGTCTGTTTATAGCTATTTCAGCCACAAATCAGAACAGACGGTGCGCCTCCACGCTTGCGCTGCGTGCGGAGACACCAATATCTTCCAGAAGGTGGTCGTCAAGGCGGGCCAAAGCGCGACGTTGACGCGCCACAGAAGCCATCTTCGCGAAACGCGCAAAAAGTGATGGGGCCTGGGGGCGAGAATTCGCATAGGCCGCAAAATCTGCGTAAGAAGTCACGGCGGTTACAGTTGTGTTGGTCATTGGTCCGTTCCATTCATGTTTCGTGAAGCATTCGCTTCGTTTCATCAAATCACTTGATGTATATTGCATTCCGTGATTGATATTGAAAATGAATATTTATCAACCCCACCATCAAGGATTGTGATATGTCGAGAAATATAGATCTGACCGCCTTGCGCAGCTTCGTTGCCGTTGCAGATGCTGGGGGTGTCACCAAGGCCGCAGGATTTCTTCACCTAACGCAATCCGCGGTCTCGATGCAGTTGAAGCGACTGGAAGAATCCATGAATGTTTCGTTGCTCGACCGATCTTCGCGCCAAATTGGATTGACCGCCTCTGGTGAACAATTGCTAAACTATGCCCGCCGGATGCTGTCGCTGAATGACGAAATTTACGGGAAATTGACGCATAAATCATATGAGGGCGAATTCACCCTCGGCGTGCCGCATGACATTGTTTACCCGGGTATCCCCAGTGTCCTGCAACAATTTAACAGGGCCTATCCGCGTATGAAGGTGCAGTTGGTCTCTTCTTATACCACGAAACTTCGATCGTTATTTGCCCAAGGCGAATGTGACGTGATCATCACCACCGAAAATTCCGCCGCTGAAGGCGCCGAAGTTCTGGCCGAACGCCCGCTTGTTTGGGTCGGCGCACCAGGCGGGCAGGCTTGGAAGTCGCGCCCAGTGCGCTTGGCCTTTGAACATAAATGTATTTTCCGCCAAGGCGCACAGCGCGCGCTAGACCAAGCGGGTATCCCTTGGGAGATGGCCGTGGAAAGCGAAAGTTCACGCACGATTGAGGCCTCAGTGAATGCAGACCTCGCGATACACGCGGTCATTGAAGGTATGCACGGCCCGCGTATGGAAGAGATAGATCACGGGGGAGCCCTTCCCGAACTGGAGAGCACGAAGATCAACCTTTACGTGACTGAAGTTGATCGCGGCCCGGTTTGTGAAGACATGTCACAATTGCTTCGTGGTGCCTTTAATGCGCTTTAAAGATCTCAAACGGGGCCAGAAGCGGGATTGATTATGATTTTGCCTCGGGATTGCCTTTTGCGCAACAATTCCAATGCATCCTCAATCTGAGATAACGGAAAGTGGTGATGTATATTGGCGCTGATCTTTCCCGCAGCAGCCCAATCCAAAAGCGTCCGTCCTGATTCCATCAAGATCTCAGGGGCAAATTTCCAATATCCGCTCCAGTTCACACCGATCAGATCAATATTCTTAACCAAAGCGTGGTTAGCCGCCACCTCTGGCACATCACCGCTGGCGAACCCAATCAGTAGAATCCGCGCGCTAGGGTTGCAGGCACGGAAAGCCGCTGCAAACAACGCCCCCCCCACCGGATCAAAGACAACGTCTGCCCGGCCAAGTGCAATTACCTCATCCCGCAGATCCTGAGTATCCGTATCAATCAGATGATCCGCCCCCGCCTGACGCGCAGCGTCCAATTTATGCGCCCCCCGCGCGACGGCGATTACACGGGCACCCAGACGTTTGCCCATCGTCACTGCACTTAGGCCAACACCACCGCCAGCCCCCAACACCAAAAGGGTCTCTCCCTTTTGCAGCCTTGCCCTTTGGGATAATGCGATATGGCTGGTGCCCCAGGCCACCTGCAGCCCCGCGGCAACATCGTATTCAAGATCATCAGGCAGAATCAGGCAACGACTTGCCGGCGCGCAAGCAAACTCTGCGAACCCCCCGGCCCCCGCATAAGCGGTGACACGCTGATTTTCCAATTCAGGGTTAACCCCCGGCCCACAAGCAACAACCCGGCCGGCGAATTCAAGCCCCGGGGTAAAGGGCAACGGTGGCGTATCTTGGTATTTGCCCTTGGCCAACAGCAGGTCAGCAAAATTCACACTGGCTGCGGCAACCTGAATGCTGACCTCGCCCCTTGCTGGTGTCGGTTTTTGAATTTCTGTGAGTTTTGCGGGACTGTCGAAGGACGTTTGAAGATAGCTAAACATGCAGGCCAGATCCTTTAGCTGGTATTTGGTTATTCTCTATCAGATCCCAAGGATTTGAGGGAAATAGAAAATACACAAAACGAATCACCAGAATAAAATATGTAAAATTTCGCTTATTCAGGGGGAATTCTCTGCATTTTGCCGTGACCAAACCGACGGATCTATTGCAATTCACATTGCAGAATGCAAAACACCCTATGCGTGAATGCTGTCAGTAGAGCTAAACATTTCCGTGCGACAATTCTGCACCTGTCTTAAAGGACAGGTCAAAACGGAAGAACTCCGGCAAAGCGAACAAAAGGCGATAAAAAATCGCCGTTTATCAATGAAAAAACAAACAAGACTCACGGTTGGCACGAAAAATGCTTACTATCAGGGTCAGGGAAAAGGAGTTTGGTAATGAAACACCCCGTAGACGTACATGTTGGTAAACGCGTCAGGCATCGCCGCTGGATGGTCGGAATGACACAACAGCAGCTCGCGGAAAAGGTTGGAATCAAGTTTCAGCAAATTCAAAAATATGAAACCGGAATGAACCGGGTCAGCGCATCTCGTCTTTGGGATATCTCCGAGGCACTTGATGTGCCCGTCGCATATTTTTTCGAAGGCATACGTGAAACATCCGAAGATCAGACGAATGAGAACGGCGCGATCCCCGGCGATCTGCTGGCAGACAAAGAAGCACTTGAGCTCATCCGGTCCTACTATTCCATTCCGGAAAATCAACGCCGCCGCCTATTCGATCTGGCGCGCGTTCTCAGCGAAGCTGCGTGAAAGCAGGATATGCAACATTGATTGCTTTCCGTTGACGTTCTTTACTCCGCATGCCAAGCCAGTGAAAAGTCTTGGCATGCGGAGCAGATACGATGGAATTTTCTGAGTCAGAAACTAAGGCACTTAAGTCATGCGCCATTGCGCTGGCAGATGCAGCACGCCCCGAAACGCTGAAATACTTTCGCAGCACCGGGCTGACTGCAGAAAACAAACTTACCGATAGCTTTGACCCCGTCACTGTGGCCGACCGTGCCGCAGAAAAAGCCATGCGTGATGTTCTGGCAAAACTGCGCCCAGATGATGGGATCTTTGGCGAGGAATACGGGCATCAAGACGGCACATCCGGCCTGACCTGGGTGCTGGACCCAATTGATGGCACACGCAGTTACATCAGCGGCACCCCAACTTGGGGGGTGCTTATTGCCGTCAGCGATGAAAATGGTCCGGTTCTTGGCATTGTGGATCAGCCCTATATTGGCGAACGATTCTTTGGTGGTTTTGGCGAGGCTTGGGTAGAAGGGCCTTTGGGGCGATCTGATTTGAAAACTTCCACAGTAACAGATCTTGCAGATGCGACTTTGTTCACAACCTTTCCCGAAGTCGGAACACAAGCAGAGCGCCAAGGTTTTGAAGCCGTCCGCGATCAGGTAAAGCTGACCCGATATGGCACCGATTGTTATGCCTATGCGCTTGTGGCTGCTGGCCAAGTTGAGCTGGTGATTGAGGCCGGGTTGAACGCCTATGACATTCAAGGCCCCATTGGTGTGGTAGAAGCTGCGGGTGGTGTTTTCACCGATTGGAAAGGCGGGCCCGTGCATGAAGGTGGGCAGGTTCTTGCAGCGGCCAATCGCGAAATTCATGCACAAGCTTTGGAACGCCTCAAAGCATTCGCCAAATGAAACTAGGCCCACCCGCCCCCTAACTTGCTCAGCCAAAGCTGCTTGTCAGGCCTTGGGCGTGGCAGTCAGCAGTAAGCTGCTGACTGCGGTGGCGCCTGTGGCAAAGGGTAAAATGAGATTGAAATTTTATCTCTGTTTTGTAAACTACCCCACCGGTCGGAGTCCTTGCCCTTCTGTCCGCCGGTTTGAGGTTTTCAACATCTCCGAACGGGTCTTCTGAAACGGAGGCTCTCTGTCTATGACGATGCAACCCAAACAACCCACTGAAATTATAATAAAAAATGCGGACTGCATCCTGACGATGGATGACGATCGGCGTGAACTGTCGGGTGACGACATTCTGATCCGCGGCGGACGAATCGCTGAAATTGGCGCGAATCTGAATGCATCAGAGGGCGCCGAGCAAATCAATGCGCAAGGGTGCCTCGTGACGCCGGGCCTCGTGAATACACACCACCATTTGTATCAAAGCCTAACCCGCGCCGTACCGGGAGCCCAAGATGCCTTGCTTTTTGGGTGGCTACAGCGGCTTTACCCAATCTGGTCACGATTTGGCCCGGATGAAATGCGTATATCTGCCCTGACTGGCCTCGCAGAACTGGCACTTTCCGGCTGCACCATGACCTCTGATCATCTCTACCTTTATCCAAATGGCAGCCGCCTTGAAGACACGATTGAGGCCGCTCAGGAAATTGGCCTGCGCTTTCACCCCACACGCGGCGCCATGTCGATCGGCGAAAGCGACGGCGGCCTGCCACCTGACAGCTTAGTGGAGAAGGAGGCCGAGATTTTGAATGACATGATCCGCCTAGTTGATCGGTGGCATGACCCGTCTGAGGGGGCCATGCTTCGGATTGGTCTCGCACCCTGTTCCCCGTTTTCAGTCAGTCGAGAGCTGATGCGCGATACAGCCTTACTGGCCCGAGACAAGGGTGTGATGCTGCATACACATCTGGCGGAGAACGATGAGGATATCGCCTATAGTCTCGAGAAATTTGGCTGTCGCCCCGGACAATATGCGGAAGATTTGGGCTGGATAGGAAATGACGTTTGGCATGCTCATTGCGTGAAGCTGGACGGGCAGGAAATTGATTTATTTGCACGTTCAGGCACGGGAGTAGCACATTGTCCCTGCTCCAATTGTCGGCTTGGTTCTGGCATTGCACCCATACGCGCCATGCGTGATGCAGGTGTGAAAGTTGGGCTGGGAGTCGATGGATCTGCGTCCAATGACATGGCCAACCTTGCGGGTGAGGCACGCCAGACCATGCTGTTGCAAAGAGTCAGCCAAGGCGCAGATGCCATGAGCGCACGCGAAGCACTTGAGATTGCAACACGTGGCGGGGCTGATGTCTTGGGCAGGCCTGAATGCGGACGAATCGCCCCCGGAAAATGCGCCGATATTGCCATTTGGGATATGAACAGCATTGAGGCCGCAGGCAGTCACGATCCCGCTGCTTTGCTGCTTGCAGGGCCTTCAAAGGTGCGTGACTTATTTGTAAATGGGCGGAAAATTGTCGAGTCCGGTCATATTGTTACCATAAACCTCCCAGAAACAATATCCTGTCAAAATAGGCTTGCGCGTGGCTTGATCCTCTGAAATCAACCCTGCGCAAACTACGGGGTTAAAGATGAGAAACAAAGTCGCAACACTACTGATCACGCTGCTTTTACCCGGATGTATCGCTGTGCAAACCGTCACAATTACGCGCCAAGTTTCTACAGAGGAAGCGATTGCGCGTGCTGCTCCACAAATTAGGCATCAGCGCGCGCCGCGTGACTCGCTCGCAGCGGAGGTTGGGCAACGTCTGAATGCCGAAAGACGCGCACGCGGCCTAAAGTCCGTCAGCTACAACCCGCAACTAAGTACTGTCGCGCGAACACATGCCGCATGGCTAGAAGGCGCAAATGTCGGGTTGCAACACACCAATGCGCAGGGCGCGAGCCCAATGACCCGAACGCGCGCTGCCGGATACAAAGCATGTCGCAGCGCAGAAAACTTGGCGCGCGGTCAAGATAGCGCAGAACAGGTCATGCGCGACTGGATGGCATCGGATGGACACCGCGCCAACAACCTGCTCCCCGACGTCAAAGAATACGGCTTTGCACTGCATCCGACACGCAATCACTGGGTATTACTGTTGGCAGCCCCTGGCTGCTAAGGCCCGAAAACTGCACGAAGCCCTGCTGCTTTAAATATCCGAATTGCCGTTGATCCATGTGGCAACGACAGCGCGGTCATCCCCCATCATGATGGTCGGGAAAATAACTTCCCAGATATCTGACGCACGCGCGCTGCGCTGGGAAATTGCCGGGGTAGAGGCCAGATCAAGCACGACAAGATCAGCCTCCATACCCTCAACAATATTGCCAATTTTATCTTCCATCCGCAACGCCCGAGCAGACCCTTGCGTCGCCAACCACATAAGCTGTGCTGGATGCAAAGGTGTCCCGCGCAATTGACCAACCTCATAAGCCGCAGCCATGGTGCGCAACATCGAGAAACTGGAACCGCCGCCGGTGTCGGTCGCAAGCCCCACGCGCTGCCCTTCTGCCATCAGCCCTGCCATATCAAACAGACCGGATCCAATGAACGTATTCGAGGTCGGGCAATGTATAAGCCCCGCATCCATCTCTCGCAAACGCGCGCGTTCCCGATCTGTCAGATGGATTGCATGGCCGTATAAGCCACCTTCACGCAACAGCCCGTGTACCTCGTAAGTATCTAAATAATCGCGTGAATTCGGAAACAAATCCTGCACCCAAGCGACTTCATCCACCTGTTCCGACAGATGTGTTTGCATCAAAACTTCAGGGTGTTCCCCCCAAAGCGCACCAAGGGCCGACAGTTGATCCGGCGTAGATGTTGGCGAAAACCGTGGTGTGATCGCATAGCTAGCGCGCCCACGTCCATGCCATTTTTCAAGCAGCGCCTTACTGTCATCATAAGCCGATTTCACAGTGTCGCGCAGCCCATCAGGCGCATTGCGGTCCATGCAGGTTTTACCAGCTACAATGCGTTGACCGCGCACCTCGGCCGCCTCAAACAATGCGTCCACACTTTCCGGATGAATAGTGCAGAAACTGGTCACCGTGGTAGTGCCGTGGGCACGGGTCAGATCAAGATAACGATCCGCCGTTTCACGCGCAAACGCAGCATTCCCAAAGCGCATTTCTTCCGGGAAAGTATAGGTGTTCAGCCAGTCAATAAGCCGCTTCCCCCAACTCGCAATAATCGCAGTTTGGGGATAATGCACATGAGCATCAACAAAGCCAGCACAGATCAAATGATCGCCATAATTTGTGATCTGAGCTTCAGGGGATTTGGTGCGAATCTCATCCGCCCGACCCACGGCAATGATCTTGCCATTTTCGATCAAAATCGCCCCATCTGTCAGCACCTTTACGGCCTCTGCTGTGGGACCTTCAAACGGGTTCGCGACAAATTGCAGAACCTGTCCAGTGAGAATTTTCTGCGTCATTGGGGTATCCTGTAGCTCATGATCGGGGTCTCCATCATAGACTGTCGCATTTTGCAGGTAAATCGCCCGGTTCTCTCTGTTTTTCAGAAGCTGTTTTGGCTATGGTCATAAAAACGCAGATAAGCAGGCTAAAGCACTATCCGCAGATGTGACTTCCGGCAAAGAGGGCAGATAAATGGCTGACACAATCTTTGACCAGGACGACCACGACGAAGATTTCAGCCTTGATCGGTCTCTGGTTTCGGAAGTCCGCCTTGCAGTTGCCACAGGCAATAAGGCGCGCCTGTCTGAAATCCTCGAACCGATGCACCCCGCCGACCTCGCTGACCTTCTGGAACAAGTGGATCATGGGCTTCGACGCGAAATATTTTTGCTGGGCCGCGAAGTTTTTGACGGCGAGGTTCTGTCAGAGCTGGATGAAAGCCTGCGTGAAGAGGCAATCGACTTCCTGCCCGATGACGTCGTGTCTGAAGCGGTTCGTGAACTTGAAACCGACGATGTCGTGGATCTGGTTGAAGACCTTGATGAACCCCAGCAGGAAGCGATCCTAGACGCCCTAGAAGATGCTGATCGGGTCGCGGTGGAACAGGCGCTTTCTTGGCCCGAGGATTCCGCTGGCCGATTGATGCAACGCGAATTTGTTGCAGCCCCCGAACATTGGAACGTTGGGCAGGCGATTGACTTCCTTCGCACTGAAACTGAACTTCCCGAACAGTTCTATCACGTTATTATTGTAGACCCTCGGTTAAAGCCAACGGGTTACGTGACATTGGGTCGATTGCTGGCTTCGCCCCGTGAAACCCTGCTTACCAGCTTGGAAGAAGACACGTTCCGCACCATTCGCGTGACGCAGGAAGAAGAAGATGTGGCCTATGCCTTCAACCAATATCACCTCATTTCGGCCCCGGTGGTCGATGAAGATGATCGCTTGATCGGTGTAATCACCATTGATGATGCCATGGCCGTGCTGGATGAAGAACACGAAGAAGACATCCTGCGCCTCGCCGGTGTTGGTGAAACCAGCCTCTCTGATCGCGTAACCGAAACCATCATGGCCCGTTTTCCATGGCTCTTTGTGAACCTGATCACCGCAATCTTAGCGTCGATGGTTATCGCACAATTTGAAGCGACTATCGCGCAATATGTAGCGCTTGCAGTCTTGATGCCCATCGTTGCATCGATGGGCGGAAATGCTGGAACACAAGCCCTAACTGTGGCCGTGCGATCCTTGGCGACCAAGGATTTAACCAGCTCAAACCTATGGCGTGTGATCAAACGCGAAGCTCTCGTTGGTCTTGCAAATGGTGTAATGTTCGCCGTGGTTTTGGGTCTCGTTGGATATATCTGGTTCGACTCTGCACTCCTAGGTGGCGTTCTGGCCGCCGCAATGATTGTGAACCTCGTAATCGCCGGATTGGCCGGAATTTTAGTGCCTGTATCGCTTGAAAAAATGGGCATTGACCCAGCCCTTGCATCTGGCGCATTTGTAACAACAGTAACTGATATCGTTGGTTTTTTCGCCTTTCTAGGCCTTGCCGGAGCAATCCTACTATGACCGATCTCACCGCCCTAAAATCTTCCGCCCGCGAAGCCGCATTTGAACGCCGTGGTGAAACCCACCGTGCCGAAGATGCGAATAATCGCAACACACTTGCCAATATGCGTTTGATGCAACTGCTTGCACAACATGCAGGCAAGCTCATCGGGGCCTATATGCCCATGCGCAGCGAAATTGACCCCATGCCGTCAATGACGAAAATCACTGCGAGTTCTCGCGTTGCGGTTCCGGTGATTGAGGCCAAAGCGCAGCCCCTGAAATTTGCCCTTTGGACGCCTGAAATCGTAATGACCATGGGGACATTTGGCGCACGCATTCCTGAGCAATGTAACTGGGTCGAACCCGAAGTTCTGATCGTCCCACTGGTGGCCTTTGATCGCGCAGGTGGGCGGCTTGGTTATGGCGGTGGCTTTTATGATCGCACGCTGGAAGGCCTGCGCGCCAAGCGCCCAACCCTTGCCATTGGTTTTGCCTGGGCCGCTCAAGAAGCTACGGATCTGCCTCTCGAGGCCACCGATCAACCGCTTGATTATATCGTTACCGAAAACGAAGTGATCCACCTCTGATCCCGTAAAAGGGCTGGCAAACCGCCGACTTTACCCGCTTCCGGCGTTTTATGCCCTTGCGCGACGATATTGTCATGATACTGCAGAGACATGCGTATTCTATTTCTTGGCGATGTCGTCGGCCGTGCAGGTCGCAATGCAATTACAGAACGTCTTCCTGCTTTGCGGGAAGAATGGAAGCTCGATTTTGTCGTGGTGAACGGCGAAAACGCGACCTCTGGCATGGGGTTGAATGCAGCCCACGCCACGGCCTTGCTGGAAGCGGGTGCCGATGTTTTGACCCTAGGCGATCACGCTTTCGATCAACGCGATATGAACAGTTTCATCAACCAAGAACCGCGTATCATTCGCCCTCTGAACTTCGCCAAAGACGCGCCTGGCCGTGGTGCTGGCATCTTTGAAGCCACCCGCGGACGCAAGGTTCTCGTGACCCAAGCGCTGGGTCAGGTCTTTATGAAACGCCCCTTCGCCGATCCCTTTTCCGCGATTGAGGCCGAGCTGAAAAAAGCCCCTCTTGGCGGACGTGTGCAGGCAACCTTGGTTGATTTCCACTGCGAAGCCACCAGCGAGAAAATGGGCATGGGCCACTGGTGTGATGGGCGTGCCAGTGTTGTCGTCGGCACCCACACCCATATCCCGACAGCCGATGCGCAAATCCTGTCAAAAGGCACCGCGTTTCAGGCTGATGCAGGCATGTGTGGCGATTATAATTCTGTCATCGGTATGGAAAAAGACGAACCAATGCGTCGTTTCGTGACCGGCATGGGCAAGGGCCGCTTTACACCCGCGATGGGCGAAGCAACCCTGTCTGGCTTATTCGTTGAAACCGACGATATGACCGGAAAAGCAAAAAGGGTCGCGATGATCCGCAATGGTGGTCGTTTGCAACCATCAACACCCGACAGCGCCTGGCCAGCCGCGTGATCGCACGGGTAAAGCAGGGAAACGGCCTGCTATTTCTCGTCTTGCTTGCCTGTGGCGCAATTTGGGGATTGTCCTTTCCCTTAACCAAAATCGCGGTATCCGAAGGTTATCGTAACTTTGGAATTATCTTCTGGAACCAAGCCGTAGCCGTTTGCGCTCTGTCTTTGATCTGCTGGCAACGTGGGGTATGGCCTGGTTTTAAGCCCAAACAAATCCGCTTATATCTCGCCGTGATGCTTTGCGGCACACTCCTCCCAAGTTGGGCCTCCTATACGGCTGCAATTTACTTGCCTAGTGGTGTCATTGCGCTGCTGATTTCTCTGGTGCCAATGTTTGCTTTCCCAATCGCTTTGGCTTTTGGTGCTGAGAAATTTGCATGGCGTCGGTTTGCCGGATTGCTGACAGGTATGGCCGCAGTCATCCTGATCGCCGGGCCCGAGGCAAGCCTGCCCGACCGGGCCATGGTGGTTTTCATCCCCCTGGCCTTGATCGCCCCCTTCTTTTATGGCCTCGAAGGAAGCCTTGTTGCGAAATGGGGTGACGTCGGTGAAGGCCCCGTGCGTGTTTTACTTGGCGCCAGCCTTTTGGGCAGTTTTGCAAGTTTTCCCATTGCTTTGATGAATGGCTCCTGGATCGATCCACGCGGTCCATGGGGTGCCCCAGATCTCGCAATTGTCGCGGGGGCTATCATCAATGTCGTCGCCTATTCGGGCTATGTCTGGCTGGTCGGACGCGCAGGCGCGGTATTCTCAGCACAGGTTGCCTATATTGTGACCGCATCCGGGATTGTCTGGTCGATGGTTATCCTTTCCGAAAGCTATTCCAGCTTTATTTGGTTTGCGATGGTCTTGATGTTTGCAGGGCTGTTCCTCGTACAGCCGCGAAACGACGCATCAGGCAAAACCACGCTTGTCAGCACCAACTGAATTGGCCACACTACAACGCGAAACTACAATGACAGGCCTCTATGACACTGGTTGATTACTTGTCCCCCACCGGCGAAGCAATGCTTGCACTTGGTGTTGTCGCAGCAATGTTTGTGCTGTTTTTACGTGAATCATATCCGACAGAGGTCGTGGCCATCGGTGGCGTCGCATTGATGTTGGCCACGGGCATTCTACCCTATGAAAAAGCCCTGCCCGTGCTGGCCAACCCGGCCCCTTGGACCATTGCAGCGATGTTCATCGTCATGGGGGCGCTCGTACGCACAGGCGCGCTAGATTGGTTCACGCAATTCGCTGATAAAAAGGCCAAAACTCAACCCGTTGTTGCCGTCGTCATGCTAATGGTGTTTGTGACTTTCAGTTCCGCAATTGTGTCAAACACCCCTGTGGTCGTTGTGATGATCCCTGTCTTTGTACAACTCGCACGCACCTTGGGCATTTCAGCCTCTAAGCTTTTGATACCATTGTCTTACGCAGCGATTCTTGGCGGCACTTTGACCCTGATCGGCACATCCACAAACCTGCTTGTAGACGGCGTGGCGCGCGCCAATGGCATGGAAGGGTTTTCGATTTTTGAAGTCACACCTTTGGGCATTATCCTGGTGATCTGGGGCATGATCTATCTGCGTTTCATCGGGCCAAAACTACTGCCAGATCGCGCATCTATGGCAGAACTTCTATCGAACCAATCCAAGAAGAAGTTCTTCTCAGAGGCCGTGATCCCTCCCGAAAGTAACCTTATCGGACGTGAAGTCAGCACCGTGCAATTATTCAAACGCGAAGGTGTGCGACTGATCGACGTTTTACGTGGCGATCAATCCCTGCGTCGCGATCTGAAAAAGGTCGTCTTGCAAGTCGGTGACCGCGTGGTTCTGCGCACGGAAATGACCGAACTTCTGTCCCTACAGCGCGATAAAAGTTTGAAGCGTGTCAACCAACTTTCCGCGATCGAAACCACCACGGTTGAGGTTCTGATTTCCCCTGGTGCTAAGATGATTGGGCGCTCGCTTGGGTCGATGCGCTTGCGCCGTCGTTACGGTGTCTATCCACTGGCGGTGCATCGTCGAAACCAAAATATCGGGCGACAAATTGATGATCTGGTGGTGCGTGTTGGCGATACGCTTCTACTTGAGGGTGCGCCCGAAGACGTTCAACGTCTCGCCAATGATATGGGGCTTGTGGACGTCACAAAACCATCGGGTCGTGCCTTCCGCCGGGCCCATGCGCCAATTGCTGTCGTAACACTTTTGGGCATCGTTGGCCTTGCAGCCCTAGGCGTTGCGCCGATTTTCTTGCTCTCCATTATCGCCGTCGCACTGATTTTCTTGACCCGCTGTATCGACGCGGAAGAGGCATTCTCTTTCATCGACGGTCGCCTACTTGCACTGATCTTTTCCATGCTTGCCATCGGTGCCGCGCTTGAGGCTTCCGGCGCAGTTCGCCTGATTGTCGAGGCCATCGCACCAGGGCTTGGCATGTTGCCACCTTTCCTCATCATTTGGGCGATTTATCTGCTAACTTCAGTGCTGACGGAACTGGTTTCAAACAATGCCGTCGCCGTGGTTGTCACCCCCATCGCGATTGGCTTGGCCGAAGCCTTGGGCGTTGATGCCCGCCCGCTTGTCGTTGCCGTCATGGTCGCGGCCTCAGCCAGCTTCGCCACGCCAATCGGCTATCAAACCAACATGTTGGTCTATGGTCCTGGCGGTTATAAATTTACAGATTTCATGAAAATCGGGATCCCCCTGAACCTGACGGTGGGGCTGCTGGCCTCTGCCTTGATCCCCTTTTTCTGGCCACTATAAGCAACACCACATGAGACAAACCACCTCATAGGCTTGAAAGCACAGTGATAATCCCCAAATTTCCCTCATGCAGATTAAAACACAAAAAATTAGCCCTACAGTGCATACTGGGAGTTCGCAGACTTTGAAAAACAACAGCCGTCACCCGTAGATAAGCGAAACACATCTGATTTTACCTAGGTAAGGAACACCCGCCTTGACCCAAACACGATCAGCACCATAACTGACCCTATATTCCATCCAGAAAGGCTCGTAATGAACCGTATTTTTTCCCTGACTGGCCTCGCCGCCACCTCAACCATTTTGATGACCACCACTGCGCTTGCCGATATTACGGCGTCTCAGGTCTGGCAGGCTTGGCAGGAGGATGCCGCACATATCGGCATGACCTTGGCCGCGTCCAACGTGACTGAAAGCTCTGACGGGCTTGAGCTGTCCGCACTGGAAGTTACAGCCACAATTCCCGCCCTTGGTGAAATGTCAAATCCGATTGAAATTCGCTTCAATATCGGCAGCGTCACCCTGCAAGACAACGGTGACGGCAGTGTTGCTGTAATTTGGCCCGACAGCCAAGAAGGCGTGGTTTCCGTCACTATGGGTAAAGATGGCGGCGCGCTGTCTTTCGAAAGCACCGCCGCAGGGCGCCTCTCAACCATCAGTGGTTCGATTGAGGAAATGCAATACGCCACTTCGGTTGATAACCTGTCCTGGAACATCAGCGATTGGTCCGTCTCCAGTGACGAAATTTCCACCGCAGACTTGGCAAACATCGTTTTCGAAGCTTCTGGCATGATGGAGGGCGCAACGGCAAATACCGTCGTGTCTCGTACAGGCGGCTGGCAGGCCGTCACCACGGGCCAGACTGCAAAGTCTTCTTACGCATTCAAATTTGAAACGCCGCAAGCAGAAGCCAATCAAAGCCAATCCCAGACCCAACTGAATGCTGAATATGAGGCCAGCCTGACATTGCCTGCGAACCTCGACTTCACAAAACCCGAAGGCATTTTTGAAGCCCTATCTGCCGGTCTCGCCCTCTCCGCCAAAGGCACCACCGGCGAGGTTCGCCAACAGCAAACTCAGATGTCTCCAATGGGGGAAGTGACCAGTGATCTGGTTTCCCAAGGCATGAAATATGACATGTCTATCAACGGAACCCTTGCCAATATGACTGGTGAATATGGCGCCACAACGGTCAACGTGACCAACGCCATGCTGCCACCGATTGATATCGCAGCGTCCGGTCTTGAGGTGGACATGCAAGTGCCGCTGACCAATGATGCCCGTATGCGTTACATGATCGCCCTGCGGGATTTGACCGTGAACGACGCACTTTGGGGCATGTTTGACCCAACAGCCCTGCTATCGCGTGATCCAGCACAGATTGTTCTTGATCTGACCGGGGCACCAGCTTGGCAAATTGATGCACTGGATTTATCAGCTTGGGAAGCGGCAATTCAGGGGGGAATCCTGCCACTGATGCCAAGCAACTTCAGCCTTGATGCCTTTGAAATCACTGCCGCAGGTGCAAGCCTGACGGGCACTGGTGAAATGAACATTAACTATGATGACGTCGCCAAAGGCGGCGAACCAAAGCCCGCTGGCGCAATTGATCTGTCCATGTCCGGGCTGAATGCCTTGCTGGACAACCTGATTGCCATGGGGCTTCTCCCCGAAGAACAAGCCATGGGCGGGCGCATGATGTTGGGTCTCTTTGCTGTTCCGGGTGAAGGTGAAGACACGCTGAAATCACGTCTTGAGATCAACGAAGAGGGCCAAATCTTTGCGAACGGTCAACGCCTGAAGTAAGCTGTTCCTCTCGAAATTGGGGCCATCCGTTGCAACGGGTGGCCCTTTTCTTTTGCCTTCAACGCATCAACTGCTTGTGTGGATGCTCTTGGGCAATTACCTCTGGTGTAAACAGACAGCAGGTCCAATTATGACAAACGCCCTCACCGACATCACCGACGCCCTTTTGCAAGCCGCCCGAATAGCGGGGGCAGATCACGCTGACGCGCTTGCCGTGGAAGGTCAGTCTATCTCGGTTGATGTGCGCAATGGGGCGTTGGAACAGGCGGAACGATCAGAAAGCACCGACATTGGCCTGCGGGTTTTCGTCGGGCAACGCACTGCGATCGTATCCTCATCCGACACCCGTGCAGATACCATTGCGCAGATGGCCGAACGCGCCGTCGCCATGGCAAAAGAGGCCCCAGAAGATCCTTGGGCCGGGCAAGCCGAAGCGGGTCAATTTGCAACTTCTTTTGATATTGCGACGCTTGAGCTTGAAGATCCATCGGAGGAACCTTCCCCGACCGAATTGGAGGAAGACGCCCGTCGCGCCGAGGCCACCGCACAAGCCATTGAAGGTGTCTCACAGGTGCAATCGTCAAGCGCCGGATATGGCAAAAGCCGCATTCATCTGGCAACCAGCAAAGGTTTTTCCGGCGGATATGGTCGCACAAATCGCGGCACTTCCTGTGTTGCGATCACCGGCGCGGGTACCAACATGGAAAGAGACTATTACGGGGATTCTCGTATCTTTCAGAGTGATCTTATTTCCCCAGAAGATATCGGTCGCATCGCCGCAGAACGTGCCGTGGCCCGCGCAAATGCGCGCAAACCTGCAACCGGCACCTATCCGGTATTATTTGAAGAACGCATCTCAAGTTCTCTCATCGGTCACCTATTGGGTGCAGTGAATGGTGCGTCTGTTGCACGGGGTTCTTCTTGGCTGAAAGATTGCATCGGCGAACAAATCTTGCCCGAAACCCTGTCTTTAATGGAAAACCCACATCGCGCCCGCACGGGCGGCTCTCGCCCCTTTGATGGCGAAGGTTTGGCTACCACCCCACGTAGCGTCATTGAAAACGGCGTGTTGACGGGTTGGACCCTTGATCTTGCCACCGCACGACAATTGGGCATGGAAAGCACTGCAAGTGCCAGCCGTGGCACGTCCTCCGCACCCTCCCCAACCAGTGGAAATGCGGCTCTAACACAGGGGGAACAGACCCTTGATGACTTGTTGCGCGACATGGGAACCGGCCTGCTTGTGACGTCCATGATCGGTTCAACCATCAACCCGAACACTGGTGACTATTCCCGTGGCGCCTCTGGTTTCTGGATTGAAAACGGCGAGATCCAATACCCCGTCAATGAATGCACCATCGCCGGAAATCTGCGCGATATGCTATTGCGGATCATTCCCGCCAATGACGCCCGCACACATCTGTCACGCGTTGTTCCCTCTCTGTTGATCGAAGGAATGACCCTTGCCGGAAGCTGACCTAGACCTTCTTCGCGACGCCGCCCTCGCCAGCGGAGACATCGCGCGCCGCTTTTGGAAAAATGCCCCCGACATCGAAGAAAAACCTGATGGCGCTGGCCCCGTGACTGAAGCCGACCTTGCCATTGACCGGATGCTTCACACCGAACTGCGCGCGGCTAGGCCAGATTATGGCTGGCTGTCTGAGGAAACTGAAGACAGCGATGCGCGGCTAAGTCATGATCGGGTTTTCATCATCGACCCCATCGACGGCACCCGCGCTTTCATCAGCGGAGAGGCCGGCTTTTCGCATTCTCTCGCCATTGCTGAACACGGCAAGGTTATCGCCGCAGCGGTATATCTTCCAATCCGAGACGAGATGTATCTCGCCATTCCCGGCCAGCCCGCAACGCTAAATGGTTCGAAAATACAGGCCACCCAAGCCCCAATGCACGACGCAAAAGTCCTTGGAGCAAAACCAAATTTCGCGCCCGCGCATTGGCGAGGTGATGAAACGCCCCCAATCACCCGACACTTCCGATCATCTTTGGCCTGGCGTCTGTGCTTGGTTGCCCAAGGGCGCTTTGACGCCATGATCACCATCCGCCCGACATGGGAATGGGACGTGGCTGCAGGCAGCCTGATCGCCACCTGCGCCGGTGCCACCGTGACCGATCTGGCCGGGGATGCACCGCTGTTTAACAACCCCCACCCCAAACTGCGCGGCATGCTTGCGGCGGGACCAGAGCTACACAATGGCCTGATCACCCGCCTAAAGCCCGCATCTGTCCCCTCTTGATCAACAAGGTTTCGCCTTTAAACATTCGTTATCATCCCTTAGGTTACCCGCAAATTCAAAACCCAGAGGTTCCAATGACTCAACGCCTGCATCTCGTCTTTGGTGGCGAACTCACCGACCCATCAAAAAACGCCTTCAAAGACGTCAACGACATCCACATCGTTGGCATGTTCCCGGATTACGACAGCGCCTATAACGCTTGGAAATCCGAAGCCCAACGCACCGTCGACAACGCACATATGCGCTATTTCATTGCCCATATTCACCGCCTGCGCGACGAAGCGACCGCAGCGTCCCCAACAGAGGAACTCGGCAGCTGAAAACTGGCGCTTCCACTCCGCTCAGCCTAAAGGTTTACGAGGTCCTGACGCGGCGCAAACGTCTTGCCGGAAGCGAAGTTTCCCCGGCAAGCGAGCGCCCCGCCGGGCCACTGGTATGGCTGCATGCCTGTACCGAACAGCAGGCCATTGCATTTAGCGAACTTGCGCAACGACTGTCCGAAGACCGCGAAGAACTGTGGTTTCTGATTACGACCCAGTCACCCCATGTGAAAACCCGGCTGGATGCCCATCTTGCAACACAACCTTTGCCGCAAACCGTTGTGATGCTTTTCGCCGGGGATGACGCCCGCATCGCGGCCCACTGGAAACCCGATGTCTGCATCTGGACCGGCGGCCCATCACACCCTTCACTGCTAAGTCAAATCGCCCGCACCAGCAAAGTCATGCTCCTCGTCGATGCTGAGATCAACACTCTTTCACGGGGCACCTCGCTGCCGATACCTGGCTTGCGCGATACGATTCTTGGCTATTTTGACAAGGTTTTCGCACTTGATGACGTCAATCTGACAGGGCTGCAGGCCGCCTTTTCAGATAGCATTTATATTGAGAACCTAGGCGCATTGCGGGAGGGGGGGTACCCACCGACCTGCAACGAAAGTGAACTAGAAGATGTGAGGCAATACCTATCTGCACGCCCCGTCTGGCTGGCGGCGCTTTGTGCTGATGCGGAATTCGATGCTGTTTTACAAGCCCATGAACACGCTCTGCGTACCTCACATCGCCTTCTTCTGATAATTTCCACTGCAAATGAAGGGGATGGGCACGCTCTGAAAGCCTTAGCCGAAGCGCGGGGCCTATCCGCCGGATTGCGGTCTGATGGCGATGATCTGGAACAGGGTTTTCAAGTCTATGTTGCTGACGATCCAGAGGAAATCGGCATGTGGTACCGCGTGTCACCTCTGTGTTTCATCGGAAAAACCTTGGTGCCCAGCCACAGCCCTCAACTTTTGGCACCTGCGGCGCTTGGCTCTGCGTTGATATTTGGCCCACTGGTTCACAATACCAGCGCCCTAGCGGATCAACTGGAAAGTAACGGTGCTGCATTGCGGATCAGTGATGCCAAAACACTTGCGGAAGCTGTCGTTATTCTTCTCGCACCAGATAAAGCAGCACGCATGGCCCACAACGCCTGGGAGGTCGTGACCGAAGGCGCTCCAGTTCTCGACCGGCTAACCGATATTGCGGGCACTGTGCTTGATGGCGGAGGGGTCCCTGATGCACACACCTGATTTCTGGTCACGTCCAGCCGGGTTAAAGTCCCGCCTTCTATCCCCACTGGGTGCAATTTATGCCGCTGGCACAGCGCGCCGTTTGGCAAAGGGCAACCCTGAACGCCTACCCGTACCAATCGTTTGCGTGGGAAATCTAAATGCTGGCGGCACGGGGAAAACCCCCGTCTGCATCTGGCTTGCCATGGAACTTCAGGCCATGGGCCTGAAACCGCACATCGTTTCCCGCGGATATGGCGGGCGCCTGGCGGGCCCCATACGTGTCAGTGAACAGCAGCACACTGCAGATGATATCGGCGACGAACCTTTGCTGCTATCTGCCTTCGCCCCTGTGACCGTCGCCCGTGATCGTGCCGCTGGTGCGCGCGCTGCGATTGCCGATGGTGCCGGGGTGATCATTCTTGACGATGGCTTTCAAAACCCTGCGTTAGAGACTAATTTTTCCTTTATTGTCGTCGATGCCAAGGTCGGATTTGGGAATGGGCACTGCATACCTGCTGGCCCGCTGCGTGAACCGCTGCACGCCGGTCTTCCCCGTGCCTCTGCCCTTCTGATTATTGGCGACACAGACGCGCAGGCACAATTTGACAGTCAATGGATGTCTGCCGTCACGCGCAGCAATGCCAATATTGGCATTGTCCGCGCCCATCTTGAGCCCCTTCAAACAGGCATGGATTGGCAAGATATGCCTGTCTTCGCTTTCGCAGGTATTGGCCGCCCTGAAAAATTCTTTCTGACATTGAAAAGCCTAGGCGCAAACTTGATCCACACAGAAGCCTTGGCTGATCATCAACCGCTGTCTGACCGGTTGATATCACGGCTGCTCAGTGATGCCGCGGCCCATGGTGCGCAGCTTGTGACAACAGAAAAAGATGCCGCTCGCCTGCCCCAAAAATATCGACAGCAAGTGTTAACATTGCCCGTAAGACTGCAAATCGCAGACCCCGTTTCCCTGAAACAGAGCCTGCTGAACGCTATCAATCCTTAAGAGCACCCCAAAGATGTTCCCGGATTTTTGCACCATGTTCATCAAGCGCAGGTGATGGCTTAGCAGTTGCAAGTTCTGCATCCGAAAACACCACCGGCGCCCGCACCGATGGCACACCGTCAAGTTCCACCTGCATGCCACGCGCAATAATTTGAGGATCGGCAAACACCTCAGCCATGTCATTGATCGGCCCAACGGGTACATTGTTTGCTTCACAAGCCGCCAAAAGATCCTCTTTTGTCCGTGTTAGGGTCACTTCCGTCAAACGCCGAGTCATCTCTTCACGGTTTTTCAACCGATCGGCATTCTTCAGATATTCAGGCGCAAGCGCCATATCGTCCAGCCCCAACAAATGGCATAACCGCTGATATTGCCCGTCATTTCCGGTCGCAATAATCAACCATCCATCCAAACAATCAAACACCTGATAGGGCGTCAAATTCTGATGGGCGTTGCCAATCCGTTGCGGGGCATTGCCGGTTGTCAGGTAATTCATGCCCTGATTGGCCCCGATCGCCACCGCAACATCCAGCAGGGACATATCAATATGCTGCCCCGTGCCAGTTGTATGACGCTGATGCAAAGCCGCCAGAATGGCCGTCACACCATAAAGCCCCGTGAAGATATCCGTCACCGCCACGCCAACTTTTTGTGGCTGACCTTCAGGTGCGCCAGTGACGCTCATCAACCCAGACATACCCTGAATGATGAAGTCATACCCTGCCCGAGAGGCATAGGGGCCCGTCTGACCAAAGCCGGTCACGGAACAATAGATCAGCCCCGGGTTGGCCTGCTTTAGGGTCTCATAATCCAATCCGTATTTCGCCAAACCACCCAGTTTGAAGTTCTCAATTAGGATGTCGGCCTCGGCCACGAGATCAAGAATAAACGCCTGATCCGCATCCGAGCGAAGATCAACCGCAACCGAATGTTTCCCCCGGTTGCAGCTGTGAAAATACGACGCCGACCCGTCACGTTCGACAAAGGGTGGGCCCCATTGCCGAGTGTCATCCCCCTCGTGACTTTCAAGCTTGATGACATCCGCACCATAATCTGCAAGCGTCTGCCCCGCCCAAGGGCCAGCAAGCACCCGGGCAAGTTCAACGACCTTCAGGCCTTTAAGCGGCGTCATTCAGCAGGCAATTCAGCGTCGATAAGCTCTGCCAAATCAGCATAGTTCATATTGCCGTAATTGGTATCATTCACCTTCAAAGACGGTGTGGAATTAACGCCATCCGCCTCAGCGTTTTTCTGGTAAACCGCAAGCATTGCACGGGGGGTGTTTTCATCGGCAAAACACGCATCCAGTTCCGCATCGGAGATCCCGGCAGAACGGCCAATCGCCCGCAGGTTTTCAACGATTTTCGCTGGATCACTGCCCTCAAGCCATTCGCGTTGGGTTTCATACAGCACATCTTGAATGCCAAAATACCGCAGCGGACCACCACAACGTGCAACCATCGCAGCCCAAAGACCATAGCGATCAAAATAGACTTCGCGATAGATGAAACGCACCTTGCCGGTGTCGATGTAATTCGCCTTCAACTGCGGCATCACGTTCATGTGGAATGACGCACAATGCGGGCAAGTATAAGAGGCGTATTCGGTAATCGTGACAGGCGCGTCGGCGTCGCCCAGCACCATTTCCAGCACGCCAGAGGTGTCAATATCGCTGGTTTCCTGCGCATTCGCAGCGCTGATGGGTGCGAATGTTGTCGTGCCGGGCTTTGTGCCCTGGGTCATAAACCAAGCACTGCCACCTAAAAGCGCAGCTGCGCCCGCACCAAGAACCATTCTTCTTTGCATCGTCTTTCCACTTCAGGATTTTTGTTTGGATAAAATGTTTTCGCCAAGCAACGCAAGCGCGTCTTGCAGGGTCTTATTTTCAACCCCAACGACAACATTGCGTGCTGTATCTTTGATCTCTGTTGATACGATTTTCACAGGTTTTTTCACAGGTCTCGGTGCAAATTGCACCTGGCCTTCAGAAAACCCCGTGGTTGCTGTCTGCGTAATACGAACCTTTGCAATCGCCGCATAGCCGTAACAACCGTTCACCTTTTCACGGATCTTTTCGGTCTGCATCTGTAGCAACGGTGCATTCGCACCGGTTGTAAGCAAGGTTAACGTTGCACCCACGCCGCTGCGCCCATAGCCGATTTTCACTGGTAAAGCCCTAGCGGCAGTATCTTCGCCCACAATCTCTGCCCAATGGGTTAATAGGCGTGAAACGGTAAAACCACGGCTTTCCCCCACCTTGCGGATCTGCTTTTCCAGCAGCGTCGAGGTACGCGTAAATTTACGCCCCCTTCTGCGATACGGCGCAGGTTTTTTTTGCGTGTGCTTTTCCATTTCACCTGTATTGTATCCCGGCCTGACCAGGGCACCAGCGAAAAGACATCAAAGGATGTAAAACTTGCGTGATATGGCTGATCTTAGCGGTGAGTTGCTTTCGTGGTACGACCGAAATGCACGCGAAATGCCTTGGCGCACCGGCCCGCAGGCCCGCAAAACCGGCATAGCACCAGATCCCTATCATATCTGGATGTCAGAAATCATGCTGCAACAAACCACCGTTGCCGCCGTCAAAGAATATTTCATTAAGTTCACCACCCGCTGGCCCCGTGTGCAAGATCTCGCAAGCGCCGCTGACGAGGATGTCATGGCTGCGTGGGCAGGCCTTGGCTATTATGCCCGTGCGCGAAATCTCTTGAAATGTGCTCGGGTAATTGTGGCAGATCACGGTGGCATCTTCCCACAGGATCACGCTGCTTTACTGAAGCTTCCCGGCATCGGCCCCTATACTGCTGCGGCTGTATCCTCCATCGCGTTTGACCAGCCATACACAGTGGTTGATGGTAACGTGGAACGGGTGATGTCGCGTCTTCATCGCATCGAAACGCCCCTGCCCGGCGCCAAGCCGGAACTGACGGCACTGGCCGCCGCCCTCACCCCGCTGCAACGTCCCGGTGATTACGCCCAAGCGGTGATGGATCTTGGCGCGACGATCTGCACGCCCAAGTCACCCAGTTGCGCGCTTTGTCCTTGGATGGCGTATTGCGACGCACATAAGGCCGGGGATCAGGCAGAGTTTCCAAAGAAAACACCAAAGCCCGCCAAACCGATCCGGCATGGCATTGCTTATATTGGTCGTCGCGTTGATGGCGCGCTTCTGTTGGAACGCCGACCTGACAAGGGCTTGCTAGGCGGTATGCTTGGCTGGCCAGGGGCGGCTTGGGGCGACACGGCCACAGAAGCCCCGCCCGTTGACGCAGATTGGCACCCCCTCCCCGGTGAGGTGCGTCATACCTTCACACATTTCCATCTGATCTTACAGCTTCGCTATGCCGAGTTGCCACTCGATTGCCCCGGCATGTTCATTACAAAGCATAAATTCATCCCCACGGATCTTCCCACCGTCATGCGCAAGGCCTTCAGTCTGGCGCGCACGCATATGTCACATTGCTGACCCCATATATTTAAGCTCTTACTCTGCCAACGAGGAGGCGGTTATGTCGATTTCACCCAAGGTTAACCATTTCACCAAAGCCCTCCCCTTTTGGATGAGCCTGCTGACTGTTCCGATCGCGATTTTTGGAGCAATTCACGGTGGTTGGGCCGTGTTCCTGCTACCAGCGTTTTCATGGTATTTCTTTTCAGTTCTTGACGCTTTCACCGGCCTCAATCTGGAAAATGCAGATCCCGAAACAAGCGACGCGGATCTATTCTGGTATCGTCTCATCACTGTCATTTGGCTTCCGGTGCAATTCATCACCAGCTTTGCGATTCTCTGGTATGTCACTCACAGCGGGCATTTGGTGCCCTGGGAAAAGATCGTTCTATTCTTTGGCATGGGCGTGATGTGCGGGTCTGTTGGCATTGTTTACGCGCATGAATTATTGCATCAAAAGCCACGCTATGAACGCATTCTGGCGGATCTTCTGCTGGCGATGGTGTTGTATAGCCATTTTCGCAGCGAACACCTTCTGGTGCATCACCGCTATGTCGGCACGCCGCGTGACACGGTCACTGCGCGTTACAATGAGGGATTCCACCGGTTTTTCGCTCGTGTTCTCTTTGAATCCCTGCATTCAGCTTGGAACGCCGAAAAACTCATGCTGCTGCGTAAAAAAATTGCCCGCGGGCCATCCAAGCAACCCATTCTACCGCTATTGGGCTCTTCAAGGGGCGATGCTGTTTTTGGCCATTGTTATTGGCGGGTTCCCTGGATTGCTGTTGTTCCTCTGGCAGGCGTTTATCGCGATTTGGCAGCTTGAACTCACCAATTACCTCGAACATTACGGCCTAACTCGTAAACACCTTGGAAATGGCAAATATGAACACGTGCAGCCTCACCACAGCTGGAACGCCGCCCATAAAGCCACCAACTGGCTCCTGATCAACCTCCAGCGCCATTCTGATCACCACTACAAGCCAGATCGTCGCTTTCCACTTTTGCAAAACTACACACCCGAGGAAGCCCCTCAGTTACCTCATGGTTATCCGATCATGGCCATCGCCGCTATGATACCGCCGATCTGGCGTCGTATCATGAACCCAAAAGTTCGCGCCTGGCGAAAAACATATTACCCAGAAATTACCGATTGGCTTACCTATAAAAACGCAACCAATCCCATACCGCGCTGATCCGATCAGACAACCAATCTCAGCTTTCTTGTCCGGCGTCATCATCACAATGGTTAACACAAGCAGGCCGCGCGACCCGTGTCCTCAGTTCAGAAACGGCGCGATCGACATCTCCTTCTTGTAGATACTCGCGCAAAGCCTTCAGCGTAGAGGCAACTTCAAGTTCCGATAAAGCGGTCTCCCGCACGCAAAGTATCTTTTCGTTTCGGCTGACAACATCCACTTCCGAAACAATCAGTTCTTCATGCATTTTTTCGCCAGGCCGAAGCCCAGTGATGTGAATCTCAATGTCTCCATTTGGGTTTTCAGCATCTCGCAGGGTGCACCCGGCGGCTTCAATCATTTGCCTCGCCAAATCCCCAACCAGCACAGGTTCCCCCATGTCTAGAACAAATACCTCGCCACCATTGGCTAGGCCTCCGGCTCGCAACACAAGCTGCGCCGCTTCCTGAATCGTCATAAAGTAACGGGTGGCATGTTCGTTGGTCAGCATTACCGGGCCGCCGCTTGCAATCTGCTCGCGGAAAATAGGTACTACAGAACCAGAGCTCCCCAAGACATTGCCAAAACGCACGATAGAAAACACCGTATCTGCACTGCGTGTTGCCTGATCCTGAATCAGCAGTTCTGCCATACGCTTGGTAGCGCCCATAACGCTTTTCGGCCTAACCGCTTTATCCGTCGATACCAGCACGAAACGGCGCACTGCGGCAGCAACGGCCGCACGCATCAAAGCATGCGTTCCCAGCACATTATTGTTGATCCCAGCCAGTGGATTTTGCTCAACCAAGGTCACATGCTTATAGGCAGCGGCATGCAACACAACGTCAATGTCATACTGCTCAAAAACCGTCTCAAGGAAATTTTCATCCGTAACAGTGCCAAGTACCTGAGTGATCTGAATTTTACTCACTTCTGCCATTTTTTGCAGCTCGCGCTCTATCCGGAACAACGCATATTCGCAATTATCCAGCAAAATAATATGCGCCGGGCCATAGGCCTGCACCTGACGGCACAGCTCAGAACCAATAGAACCTCCAGCACCAGAAACCAAAATGGTCCGCCCACTATATTCATCAGCTTCAGAAGTCAGAGCCATAGTGTGTTGCGCACGCCCCAGCCAAGCGGTTGTAGGAAAACTAATCAACTTATCCGAAATACCCTGCCCATCAATCAACTGCAGAAAGGATGGCAGAGACTTAACATCTATACCTTCGTCTTCTATGCGCTGTGCAATCGCATTACGTTGCGCATAACTGGCCGAAGGAATGGCAAGCAGAACCTCACTAACCTGTAATGCCTTACACATTTTTTTCGTGTCATGCCCATGCCAAATAGGCCGCCCAGCAAGGATTTCACCTTGCAGTGAAGGATCATCATCAAAGAAACCAACCACAACAATATCGCGGTCTTGGCGCAACGCCCAAGCCAGCTGCGTGCCCGTCTTCCCAGCCCCATAAATTGCAATCCTACGCGCGGTTGGCGTTGCATCATACACCCGCATAAGAATGGCGATCATCGCAAGTCGGCTGCCAATATTCAGCAGGAAATACACCGGCACCAGAACGAAATGAAATCCTGCCGTAACATCCAGTTTTACGAAGGATACGAGCATCCCGGATGTTACACCCAAGCAAATCGCCAGCAGCGCCGATTTCTTGACGCCTCCCCCATCAAACGATCCCAGCCGCATCCGGGAAGCGCCGCTCCACAGGGAAAATCCGGCAGCTGCGACAGACAGTAAAACTACAAATACGAAATATTGAGAGAATAGATCAATCGGTGCATGAAAATCGCGCTGAAATGCCAAGCTTAGGAAAACTGCGATAGGGGCCAACGCTACATCACATGCCGTAAGTATCCAACGCTTTTGCCCCCGGGTAAGCCCTATAACAACAGGCAAAATCGATTGTAGAAAAACGTCACCGCCAGGCTTTGGAAAACCTGCAGACGCATTGCCCGGGATAATCATACCGCACACCCTTAAATCAATTCCGGATCGTGTTCCGGCTTACATCAACCCTATAACATGAATGGTTAAGCTCCGATGAAAGCGGCATCACCCAAAGACACGTCTGATCGTTTGCCAGATCAAAATACAATCAAAACAAATGCTTTGGTGATTTTGATAGATCAGATCAAGTTGCGCTTTGCGCGGAATACAGCGCAGCGAATATACTTGGTCCGTCATCTCAGCACTCTTGCAACCGGCCAAAACCCGTGCTTCAAACCTGTGAATATATAACGTCGCCAAGCCCGTTACACCCGGGCGGTTTTGCAAAACCTGTTGATAAATCTCAGGGAATTTTACAGCATATTGCCGCAGTGGCGGGCGTGGACCGACAAAACTCATGTCTCCCCGCAAAATATTGATCAGTTGCGGCAACTCATCTAGGCGATAGCGACGCAATTGTGCCCCCAGCCTCGTAATCCTCGCTGATTTATCACCACCGGAAACCCCCGCATCCGACTGTGCATCCGTCATCGTGCGAAATTTCCAAAGCATAAAACCCTGATCAACCGCCTTCATTCGCTCAGAACGGTAGAACACCGGCCCGCCACCCTGAGCCAAAATCATCACGCAGATGCCGATCAGCACCGGTACAAGTATGACCGATAACAACATTGCCAACACGATATCAAAGATCCTTTTAGGGAACGTCAACGGAATGGCCTTTCATGCGCTAGCACTTGTTGCAACTCATCCACCATTCGCACCGGATCCGATGCGTGTGGTGCAAAACTATACAGCCTCATTAGACGATTCGTATTAAAAACCACTTTCCCGATCGCAGTATTGGGGGCGGGTCGGGCTTGAAAATCAATCTCTGCCGCGCGCAGAAGCGCGTCCATCGCCACCCCATTTGGTGTGGCAATATTCAACACTTCAGGCAGCGCATACCCACTAATCGCGCGATCAAACAACTGAGTTAGCACCTTCGCCAACGTCACCGGCCCGATATAGCTGCGTTCGGGAAAGCCGCCATCAGAAAACTGTTCCAAGAAAACATCCGGTGCCTGCCCCACGCGCCCCAACAACTGATCGGCGCCCGCGATATTTCCAATACGCAAAATCGTCTTGCCGATCGCAGTCTCATCCGCCCGGATCACAGCTTCCATTGCCAGCTTCTCGCGCCCGTAAGGCGACACTGGTTCTGCCGCGTCATCCTCGTGATGTGCCTGGTCCGAATTGCCATAAACCGCTGCTGTAGAGATGAAAAAGATGTGCTTGATATCTTCAGCCGCAGCCGCACGCAGAACCTGTCGCGCCAATAAGGTGTTCACCTCAAGCCCGGATCCACTTGCTGGTGTTACCCCTGCAAGCGCGAAAACCACCTTGCGGCCGCGCATTGCCGCACGCATTTCTACATCACCCTGTGGGCCAAGCGGGTCAAAGCAAATACCATTTTCCAGCGCCCCCCGGCTTTGCCAGATCAAATGGGTTTCCCCCGTCAGCGCAAATGCCGCCTTAAGCAATGCCGCCACACGGCCACCACCGCCCAGCGCAAGAATTGGCTTCTTCAATGCAGCACCTATGTGATCGCCCCTGTCATCTCAACTCCTACTATGCAAATTGCTATACGAATGCCTTAATTCTTACCGCAAAAAGGCCCCGCTACAATAGGCAGCGGGGCAAGTATGCGCCGCGAAACATGTCGCAGGCACAGGCGGTAACCAGTTATCTTGTGAAAACGCCCGCGCGTTTTAAGCACAGCAGCGGGCGTAATGTATCAGTCGTGCACTCAGTTCGGGCGTTGCGCCATCTCTGCACGGATTTGCTGACGCAGCAGATCGATCGGAACCTTTTTCCCATCTTTCTTGTAGCACCAATAGGTCCAACCATTGCAGCTGGGTGCACCCTCAAGCGCCGCTCCAACCTGATGGATAGAACCCTTCACGTCCTCAGGGCCAACAAGCGTGCCATCGGCGCGCACCTTGACCTTGTGGCGCATGTTCATGGAATAGAGTTCCTCACCCGGCAACAGCATACCACGTTCCACCAACTGGCCAAAAGGCACACGTGGTTCTGCACGCTTAGACGCGGTCACGATCAGGCTTTCCTTGTCGAACTTACGCACTTTGGACAGGCGTTTTGTAGCAACTTTGCGGTAAGCTTCTTCGCGCTCGATACCGATAAAATCACGGCCCAATTTCTTCGCAACAGCGCCAGTGGTGCCCGTGCCAAAGAATGGGTCCAGAACCACATCACCAGGTTTGGTTGAACCAACCAAAATACGGTGCAGCAGGCTTTCAGGCTTCTGTGTTGGATGGGCTTTGTCGCCCTCGTCATTTTTCAGGCGTTCGCCACCGTTACAGATCGGCAGAACCCAGTCAGAACGCATTTGAATGCCTTCGTTCAGGGCTTTCAGTGCCTCGTAATTGAACGTGTATTTGGAAGCTTCCGATTTACCGGCCCAGATCATTGTCTCATGCGCATTGGTAAAGCGTTTGCCACGGAAGTTCGGCATTGGGTTGGATTTACGCCACACAACGTCGTTCAAAATCCAATAGCCTTGATTCTGCAACTCAGCGCCAACGCGGAAAATGTTGTGGTAGGAACCGATCACCCAGATCGCGCCATTTGGCTTCAAAAGACGACGCGCCGCCTTGAGCCATTCTTTGGTGAATTTGTCGTAGGCTGCGAAGCTGGAAAACTGGTCCCACTCATCATCCACGGCATCAACCTTGGAGTTATCCGGGCGATGCAAGTCACCTTTAAGCTGAAGATTATAGGGGGGATCAGCGAAGATTAGATCAACGGAAGCCTCTGGAAGGCTGTTCATTACGTCAATGCAATCGCCCGCAATTATTTCGTTCAGCGGCAATTCTAAAGCCGCTTTTGTACTGGTTTTTTTCATTTTCTGCCTCAATATCCGGGTGTCTTTAGCGCACCTCGTGATTGCCCTAAGCATGAGTCATCCTGGATTCCGCGTCAAATAATTTATTGCAGCCTGGGGATAAGTTTTACTCTTGATACAAGATGTTGTGTACTGGCTTGAACGAACGTCTATGGTGTGGGGTCACACCAAATTCTTTCAGCGCATCTTGGTGCAATTTTGTCGGATAACCCGCGTTTTTCTCCCAGCCATAGCCTGGAAATTTCGCCCCCAGCGCTGTCATCAGATCATCACGAAGCGTCTTGGCAATGATCGACGCAGCGGCAATGGATTGCGATTTTCCGTCACCCTTGATCACCGCCTCAGAGGGCAGATCAAGACCGCGCGGTATCATATTGCCATCAATCAACAAATAGTCAGGTGCGGGGTCCAAAGCTTCAACTGCGCGCACCATCGCAATGTGGGATGCCCGCAAGATATTGTGTTCGTCTATTTCTTCAACAGAGGCTTCTCCAACACCCACTTGGGCTGAAGTTTCAATCGCGGCAAACAATGCGCGACGTTTCTTTTCCGACAGTTTCTTTGAATCATTCAGACCCTCAGGAATATTCGCAATATCCAACACCACTGCAGCCGCCATGACTGGCCCCGCCAGCGGTCCTCGCCCGACCTCATCCACACCGGCCACACGCATAAACCCTTTCGCACGGGCAGCAGTTTCATAGGAAAGATCGGGGGCGGGTTTTGTGGGCTTTTCAGTCATGCTTTCAGAAACCGGGTTTTGGCCTCCAACACAAGACACAAAAAGGCGGAAGGCTGGGGATGGGCCTTCCGCTAGGGGTAGATGAGAGGCCGTAACGGGCCTCACATCGGGGACGTGAAATCAATTACGGGAAATTCTGTAACCTTGACGCACCATGCAACGTTCCGGATAAAACGTTGTCCAGCGGCCACGTGGATTAACCCCACGACGTTCGCAACGTTCAGGTGCCGAAATATGCCCGACAGTGCGACGAAGACAACGGGCGCCAAAGCCATATGCAGTCCGGCGTTCCGTATCAAAGCGTTTCAAGCAACGCCGCGGCAAGACAGTTAGCGATCGATCAGGTCGTGTCACACGATCATGGCCTCGCCCATGACGATGACCATATGCATGCCCGTGACCTTGGCCACGACTGTGAACGCGGTCACCATCAACATCACGGCGGCGATCATTTCGGTTATCAATGGTGATCGCAACGCCTGCAATCACGGCCAGGCCGATCAGTGCTTTCGTCAAATCATCATTGCCCGCTTTGGCGGGGGTCGTGAACCCGGTGACAACAAGTGCTGCGGTAAGGGTAAGGGCGATAAAACTGCGAAACATGGTCTGTACCTCATTCTCTTGACCCTGTGTATTCGCTGGAAGGGCGGGTCGGTTGTGGTGTGAGGTCAACATGGTGGAGAACGCCTTGGTCAAACAATATCGCTGCAATGTTATCCAATACACCCCATATTTTTATGGCATTCGGCGCTGCACCCAGCCCAACAAAAATAATAAAACCATTCACAACTTCAGTGAAGCAGGCCCCGCCGATTCTCTCCGAAACACTGGCACTCGCGCTCTGTTATTGAATAACGCGCACAACTTCCTCATACCTAAAGCATGATCAAAAAACTCGCCTTCACCCTCGCGCTTTTATGCGCTACGCCCGCCGCCGCTGATTGCTATGCCGACTATAAGGCGAAGCAAGAAAACCCTCTGCGCCTCCATTACGGCGTGATCGAACTCTCTGCGAACAACTGCAATGCAGCCGCAGCGCAACGGGTCATTTCCAGACGCATTGGTCGCGACGGATGGCAATTGTTGAACGTGATCTCGGTCTTCGACGAAAGTCAGCTGGCGTCGCGTCGCCGGGAAGCAGGCCAATACTACCTGCGTTACTGATCCCTATAGTCTCTAGAAAAGAAACGCCCGCGAAAGACATCCAGTGGGCGTTTCTTTTCCTGTGGCTAGGGGCAATTTCTGCAGGCCTTGCTTTCCATCACGTTACAATTGAAAAGAAGAGGAGGAGTGCATCACATGCCAAAATCAAAAAAATCCGCCAATTTGCCAGTTTCAGGAAACCAGGTTGTAACCGTTGGCATTGCTTTGATTGTCTTGATCCTGATGCTTGCCGCTGTCTTTTTGTTTTTCAACCTGCCCGATGCCAACGCCTTCAACGCCCGCGTTGAACGCATCTTTGTGGAAAATACATCTCTCACCGATCCTAGCGATATTCGTTTTCTCGAAGTCCTCGCGCAATCCGGTACTGCATTCCAAGAAACGCTTGGTTCCTACCGCACCGCGATCTTTGTGCTGCTGGTTTTCGCCACAGCCATGATGATTGCCGCCCTCGTGTTCCTAGTCACCATCGTCGGCCTGAACCGCCGTATTTCTGAGGTCGAACGCGCTGGTATTCAGGTGTCATCCCTAATGATTTCCCGTGAAGAAAACACAGTCTACCTCAACAACATGGAATTCAAACTGACCGGAGCCGCCCTTGAAACCATCTCCATCCTAGCCGAAGCCCGTATGGATGATGAAGTTCTTTCCGGTGCTGAAATTGAAGGCATAATTTCTGGCCGCGATGCGTCTGACTGTGAAGAAGCCGCCGGCGCCACCCGCATCAAGCGCCTGCGCGACACCCTTGGCAACCAAATGGTCAGCGATCTTTTGGTCAAAAACATCGCCCGCAGAGGCTATATGCTGGCCATCGAAAAAGACGTCATCCAGATGGTTTAGCGTCACGATAAACGTCTGCTTAAAGTCCAGAGTACCGGATAATTTTTGCTGGGATGAGCTTGGCAGCGTTTTTAATGGCACAATATAGGGAAATGAATATGATATCGCGAAAAATTTGCTTGCTTTTTTCTGTTCTTAGCTGGGCACTAAGTTCCAATATTGCACAATCTGAAATACTAAATAAACCAGATATTTATGAAGGTATTGAGGTCTGTTTACCTTACTCTCAGTTCTTACAACAAAGCACATTAATAGATGATGCATCGGCGTGTCAGTCAATCGCTGAATACATTGTGGAACATAGAGATTATAAGCAACGACGTTTTCTGAGAGGCTTCCAAAATGGGGAAGTTGTAGGCAGACATACTAGTCTTGCAAAATTGGCGACAGGCGTTTTAGCCGTATTAAGAGACCAGCCTGTACAGGCATACAACTGGCTTGATGCCGCAGATCGCCACATTAACAGCTCAATGCGTTTGATAGGTGATGATGAACGCGCTTATGTTTACTCCAGCCTTATAGCCGCAACTAAAATACGCGCAATCCAGCCACTCTGCGGTTTCGACACTGAGGAAAAATGTGCCAATCTTACTGGCTTCATCACCATCGCCGACGTGTTGGGAGACAGTGCGGATACTTTTGGAAATAAGCCACCTCATAGCGCCCTCTATTGTCTTTTACGAACGGATGCTTTTGAAGTTTCAATTAGAACGTTAACGGCGTCGCCAGCCTTTCAAGAATGCATGAACTAGTCGAATAGTCTGCTCTGTTATCCTTCTCGTCACACCACCAAACATTCAAGGCATGGCTTTCTATCACAACTGTCGGTAACAATAGCGCTAACAGAAACAACAAGCCCGGGCTTCCCATGACATCAACACTGCCGGAACCACCCAAACGCGCATTAACTCTGCGAGACGTATCAGAGGCTTCAGGCGTCAGCGAAATGACTGTGTCGCGTGTTTTACGCAACCGGGGTGATGTCTCCACAGCAACCCGTGAAAAGGTTCGCGCAGCAGCAAAAGCGCTGGGATATGTGCCCAACAAAATCGCGGGTGCCTTGGCCTCGCAACGGGTAAACCTTGTAGCGGTCATCATCCCGTCCATGTCCAATATGGTTTTCCCCGAAGTCATGACCGGCATATCAGAGGTGCTTGATGGCACTGGGTTGCAACCTGTTGTCGGCGTCACCGGTTATCGGCCGGAGAAGGAAGAACAGGTTCTTTATGAAATGCTGTCCTGGCGGCCTTCCGGGGTCATTATTGCCGGGCTGGAACATACCGATGCCTCCCGCGCCATGATGCGCAATGCCGACATTCCTGTGGTCGAAATCATGGATGTTGACGGCACGCCGATTGATTCCATGGTGGGTATTTCCCACCGTCGCGCCGGGCGTAAAATGGCGGATGCCATCATCAAAGCAGGCTATCAACGCATCGGTTTCCTTGGCACTAAAATGCCGCTTGATCACCGGGCACGCAAACGCTTTGAAGGCTTCACCGAAACCCTCGCCAAGGCCGGGCTAGAAATCCAAGACAAGGAATTCTATTCCGGTGGTTCGGCGCTGGCCAAAGGGCGCGAGATGACCCAAGCCATTCTGGAACGCTCCCCCGACCTTGATTTTCTTTACTATTCCAACGACATGATCGGCGCCGGCGGTCTTCTGCACTGCCTCAGCGAAAACATCGACGTGCCAGGCCAAATCGGGCTTGCGGGTTTTAACGGCGTTGAACTGCTGAAAGGCCTGCCTGTACAACTAGCCACGATGGACGCAGGCCGTTCCGCTATCGGACGTCGCGCCGCCGAAATTATCATTGCGCGCAATTCAGATGATGGCGGCAAGGATCCCGTCAAAACAGAAATCACACCCGTCATCGAATTCGGCCAAACCCTGAAACGCACCCGGGGATAAGCCACCTAAAACCAATGGTATAAAGGGGGGATACTCTATGCCAGACACACTCAAAGTCTCTGTTGAACGCGATATGGCCATTACATTGGCGGACGGCACACGCCTGTCAGCTCAGGTCTGGATGCCCGAGAGCAGCAATGACCAACCCCTGCCGGCAATCTTGGAATACCTCCCCTACCGCAAATCTGACGGCACCGCCGCGCGCGATCACGGCATGCATCTGCACTTCGCACAGCACGGATACGTCTGCATTCGGGTTGATCGGCGCGGCTGCGGCGACTCTGAGGGCACATTTGACGATGAGTATTCCGAACAAGAGCTTTCCGATGGTGTAGAGGTCATTAATTGGATCGCCGCCCAGCCTTGGTGTTCCGGAAATGTCGGTATTCAAGGTATTTCCTGGGGCGGGTTCAACGGTTTGCAACTGGCTGCGCGACGCCCTGAGGCCCTGAAGGCCGTGATCTCCATCGGCACCACCGTGAACCGCTACACTGATGATATCCATTACAAAGGCGGTATTCAGATTTCTGAAAATATCGGCTGGTCCGCCACCGCCACCTCTTGGAACTCCATGCCGCCTGACCCTGCGTTGCGGTCCAATTGGCGCGCGCTCTGGCTGGAACGCCTCGAACAAACGCCCTTCCTCGCCCAAACGTGGATGCAGCACAAAGACCGCGATGAATATTGGAAACACGGTTCCATCTGCGAAGATTACACCGCCATCCAAGCCCCGGTTTTGGTGATGGGCGGCCAGCATGATGGTTATCGCAACGCCATGTCAGATCTGGTTGAACACTCCCCTAACATTGTCAAAGGCGTGCTTGGCCCTTGGAACCACAAATATCCCAATATTTCGACCATTTCCCCAGCAATAGACTATTTGGGAGAGGCCCTACGTTGGTGGAATCACTGGTTAAAAGGTGTTGATAACGGCGCGGAAAACGACCCTGCCTATCGCGCCTATGTCATGGACAGTTGCCCTCCGAACCCTACGCTCACCGCACGTTCAGGTCGCTGGGTGGCAGAAGCGGATTGGCCCTCCAGCAATGTCTCCCAACAACATCACGACCTGACGACACAGACAAATACCGCGCAAACCGTGACAACCGACCTTCTTTGCGGTCAGGGCTGTGGGGAATATTTCCCCTTCGGTTTCGGCCCCGGCGAACTCCCCGACGATCAAAATAACGACAACGCCCGCGCCCTATGTTTTGACCTGCCTAAGACTACCAAAATCACCGACATCCTCGGCGCGCCCAAGGTACAACTGACGCTTTCAGCGGATCAACCGCGTGCTCAAGTTTATGTACGTCTCTGTGATGAACGACCAGATGGTTCCTCCAACTTGATCTCCATGGGTATGCTCAACCTGCGCCATCACATCAGCAACGATGCGATGCAAGATCTGACACTAGGCCAACCCGTCACCATCACACTCGCCCTTGATCAAACGGCTTACCGTCTTCCCGCAGGGCATAAATTGCGCGTTGCAATTTCACCCAGCTACTGGCCCTACGCTTGGCCCGAGGCTCACAATACCACACTGACCATTCACAACGCCCAACTCTCCCTGCCTTGTCGCCACACATTGGCAGACCAAGATGAATGGGATGTCGCGGCACCCCTGCCCATGGAACAGCGCCCGCAAGAAAATTATAGCGAAGGGCAAGAAGAGAAAATCTGGAAAACAGACCCTATTTCAAGCGAAATTTCCCTCACAATCCGATCCGGCCGCAACCACACCCGCGATTTGGTGCATGGGCTTGAAACCGGATCTGAACTGCAAGAGATCTGGACAATTCACCCAGATAACCCCGCTTCCGCTCGCGCCGAAATCACTTGGGAACGCTGGTTGAAGCGCGATGACATCACGGCCCGCACCACGTTTCATACCAATATGACGACCACCGTTGACAGTTTTGTCGTCACCCAGAACTTCACCGCATATGAAAATGAAACGCAGGTCTTCCATCGGGAAATGAAAGACCAACTACCACGTTAATTTCGCTCAGCGATGCCGCAGAATAAGCTGCCACAGTTTCTGTGGCGGCTCTTTCTTTTCTGCAATAGGCGCTGCCGCCTGTTCCCGACATTGCTCAAAAGCCTCTGCATTAGACTCTATTGCCGCCGCCAACTCCTGCATATCCTCAGCAAGGATCGCAGCTCTTGCAGCATCAAGTTCCTCATAGGTCTCAGAGAAATCAATCACCGATGCCCCATGGATCACCGCAGAGCCAAGCGCAATTGCCTCAAACAGTTTTTCACCCCGTAATGCCTCGCCCTCGACCGGCAATGAATGGACCGTAAGCATTCTCACGACCCCCCCTCGATACCGCATGCCACAAAGGGGCTCTCCGATTGCGGTGCGGCATTTTGCAGTTCAATGGGACCACCGGCAAGGGACTTCGCAGCCCCCTTCAACGCACCTGTCACCAAGATTAGGGGGCACACCAAAGTTCCGGAAGTTCTCCGCCGCCGCTTCATCCTGTAGCATACGAGCACCAAATGGCTTCAAAACCTAGGAATAAAGTCTTTTCCACGTTGACGCGAGGCAAAGCTTTTCTCCGAAAATTTGCTTTTTATCAGTACCATCGGCAGCCCACGTTTCTTCACGGCAACCATCAGCGCAGGTTAGAAATCGAGCCCTGTAAACACCGCCATATCAGGTTTCTAATGACCAAAGAAGCGCCGCGTTGCGCATAGGTATCAACGGTAGAAGCATGCCGCCAAATAAGAAAACCATCAGGTCACTCAATCTTAACCTGACCAAACTCTTCCTAGAAACGCGAAAATCCCGGATATACATACAACAGAAAAGACACCTCAGGCCACACCAAGGTTCAGCAGTTGCAGCAAGGTGATCACGCCAACCGGTGTCTTCCCATCTACCACATAGGCGGCTGAAATTTTGTGTTTCTGCATCTTCGCCAAGGCTCCCGCTGCCAGCACATCCGCCGTCAGGCAAATCGGGTCAGCCGTCATGATTTCTGACGCCTTTGTCTCCCGCATCGCGGCCTGCATGCTGGTGTCGGAACTCTCCGCCAGATACCGCCGTAAATCGCCATCGGTGACAACCCCAATCAAATCTCCAGCGCTTGACGTAACCCCGACAATCCCTAGATTCTTGCCCCAGATACCCGACACCACGTCAAACACCGTCTGATCCTGGCTGACCAAGGGCATGTCGTTGTCTTTTACCATGATCTCCCCCACATCGGTTAGCGCCGCACCAAGCTTGCCCCCTGGGTGGAAGTTGAAAAAGGATTTTTCCGTAAATCCACGCGCACGTAACAAGGCAACAGCCAAAGCATCGCCAATCGCCAATTGCATCAACGTAGAGGTCGTTGGCGCCAAGTTATGCGGGCAAGCCTCTCGGGATTTTGGCAAAGCAAGCGCAACATTAGATGCCTTCGCCAGCGTGCTTTCCTTATTCCCAGAAATGGATAAAAGCGGTACCCTAAATCGTCGACAATAATTCGCCATATCGCCAAGTTCGCGGGTTTCGCCAGACCAGGACAGCATCAAAACCACATCTTCCCGGGTGATCATTCCCAGGTCGCCATGGCTGGCTTCTGCAGGATGCACAAAAAATGCCGGTGTCCCGGTTGACGCGAAAGTCGCCGCCAGCTTTCCACCAATATGCCCGCTCTTGCCCATGCCCGTGACAATCAACCGACCCTTCATGTTCAATATAGTCTCTATTGCACGCGGAAGAGCCTCAATCAGCGCCTGATCTTCAGATCCTTCACTGATATTTTCCTCCAACGCACGAAGGCCACCTCGAAACGCGGACAGGGCCGAACGGATATCAGTAATATGTTGGTTTTCATCCATATGCTTTGCCTCAAAGATTCTGTTCTATTTAACTTTTCGCGCGTCCATAATCAAGCCAAGCGCGCCACAGCCCAACGCGCTGCATCCGCTACGATTTCATCATCATCTGCGGTTAGTCCCAGCGCAATTTCGCGCAACTCCGCCTCGCCCGAATTACCAATCGCATAAAGGACATTGCGCACAAAGCGATTGCGCCCGATCCGTTTCACAGGCGACCCCGAAAATAACGCGCGAAACTGAGTGTCATCCAAAACCGCAAATTCTGCCAGCTTTGGCGCAATAAACTCTGGCCGCGCATTATACCGAATTTCGCGGGCCTCTTGGGCAAACTTGTTCCAAGGGCAGACCGCCAAACAATCATCACAGCCATAGATCCGATTGCCCAACATTGGTCGCAGCTCTTCATCCACCGGGCCGTGATGTTCGATCGTCAGATATGAAATGCAACGTCGCGCATCCAGCTGGTAAGGTGCCGGAAACGCGTTTGTCGGGCAGATATCCAAACATGCGCGGCACGATCCACAACTCTCACGCCCCGCCGAATCTACTTCCAATTCAACCGTCGTAAAAATCGCGCCCAAGAAAAACCAACTGCCCAGTTCATTGCCGACAAGGTTGGTATGCTTCCCCTGCCAACCAAGTCCTGCCGCCGCCCCAAGCGGTTTTTCCATCACAGGTGCCGTATCCACAAACACCTTAATCTGTGCCTCCGGGTCTTGTTCAATCAACCAACGCCCGACCCGCTTCAACCGCTTCTTCACAATATCATGATAGTCTCTATTCTGCGCATAAACCGAAATCGCAGCTCGGTCTTTCTGCTCAAGAATCTTTAACGGATCATGCTCGGGCGAATAAACTTCAGCCAACATCACAACAGATTTTGCCTCAGGCCAAAGCGCTGCCGGATTGCCCCGCCAATGCATCCGCTCTTCCATCCAAGACATTTGCGAGGTGTG